>JAABUL010000995.1_pt1 | contig 57244 bp, 57 predicted proteins | sample 5559151 | NCBI WGS metagenome assembly JAABUL01 (sample SAMN10711876, study PRJNA513368) | rock metagenome | isolation source: Antarctica rocks | place: Antarctica: Victoria Land, Pudding Butte sud
CCGGCTCAAACAGTGGCGGGGCATCGCCGCCCGCTATGACAAGACCGCCATCAACTACCGCGCCGGAATCGTCCTGGCCAGCATGATCATCTGGCTCACAACCTGATCCAGGAGACACGCCCTAGTGACCGGTGCGCCGGTCACCACGAGCAGGCGCGAACCGGCACCAAGCCCGCCGGACGCTGGAACCCATGCCGGATCCGGCACAGGTTCGGTTCAGGTTCGGCACAGGTTCGGTTCAGGTTCGGTTCAGGTTCGGTTCCTCCGCGCAGCCCCCGCCCGGATCGAGAGGATCGGCATGACCGCAGCGACCGACCTGCTCACCGACGGCTTCACCCGGGTCCGTGACACCGTGCACCAAGTGCTGGACGGGCTGGCAGCTGAGCAGCTGCGATGGCGTCCGGCCGAGGCGGCCAACCCGATCGGCTGGCTGGTCTGGCATCTGACGCGGGTCCAGGACGATCACGTCGCCGGGGTCGCCGACGGCCGGCAGTGCTGGATCGCCGACGGCTGGTCGGCCAGGATCGAGACCGGGCACCGAGAGTCCGGCGTCGGGTACGGGGACACGACCGAGCAGGTCGGCCGGGTCCGGGCGAGCGCGGACCAGCTCGCCGGCTACCAGGACGCCGTGCACGCCCGCACGATCGCGTTCGTGACCACACTGTCCGACGACGAGCTGGCGCGGGTCGTCGACCAGTCCTGGGACCCGCCGGTCACGCTGGCGGTCCGCCTGGTCAGCGTGTTGGACGATGCCACCCAGCACGCCGGTCAGGCGGCCTACGTGCGCGGCCTGCTCGACCACTCCTGACCACAGGTGACTACCGCTGACCTCCGGTGGTCGAGTCCGACAGGTGGGTGTCGAAGAAGGCGAGGATACGCCGCTTGGCGTCGGCGGCCGCGCCGTGGTTGTAGGCGACTCCGCTGACCCGCAGCAGCGGGGTGAGGGGGGATGCGACGGTGACACGGTTGATGAAGCCGTGGCGTGCGCGGGGGTACTCCTTGACGTCCGCGGTGACCCCGGCCCGTTCCGTCGCGGCGCGCAGCTTGGTCGCGCCCTCGGGGACAACCCGGTCGTTGCCGCCGAAGCTGGCGACCACCGGGCACGCACCGGCCATGATCTCGTCCAGGTTGTCCGGAATTTGGCCGTAGTTGACGCTGGCCGCCGACCAGCCCGGCCGACCCGCCAGCAGCAGCGCGAATCCGCCGCCCATGCAGTAGCCGATCACCCCGACTGCGCCGGTGCAGTCCGCCGAGCCGGCCAACGCCGTGCGGGCGGCGTCCAGCTGGTCGAAGACGGGGCCGCGCTGGGCGGAGAGCTGGGCGATGGCGCCCTTGATGCAGCGGATCGCACTGCGCCCGCCGTAGAGATCCGGGATCGCGACCACGTAGCCGGCCGCGGCCAGCCAGTCCGCCTGCTCTCGCATGTCGTCGTGGAGGCCGAATGCGTCGTGGACCAGCACGACACCCGGCCACGGTCCCGGGCGCTCGGAGGTGGGAACCGGGGTGGCCAGGTAGCCGCCGGATCCGGCCGGATCCTGCGGGCTCGGTGGGGTCGCTGAGGTCATGGGGTTGGCGTCCGCCCGTCGTGTTGGTGGCCAGCTGATGCTGGCCGGCTCCCGTGATTCAAGCAAGGCGCCGGCCGGGTACCCATGTCCAGGGCGGTGACCACCGGGCGTCCCCGCCGGCTGGCCCGCCCCAGGCGGCTGCAGGCCTGAGGTTCTGCGAGCCCCGAGGTCCCGCGATGAGCCCGATCCCCCGCGGTGATCGCCAACACCTCCGCCGTCGTGGGCGGTGCAGACCCCCGGTTGTGTCGATTTCGGACAGCGATCCCATCGGGCGTCCGGCCAGCGATCCCCTCCGGCGGTCCGGTCCGCGCAGACTGGCGCGGATGAGAGCGATCAGATTCGACGAGTACGGCGGCCGCGACGTCCTGCATGTGGCCGAGGTGGACATCCCCGACCCCGGCCACGGCGAGGTGCTGGTCCAGGTGAAGGCCGCCGCGACCAACCCTGGCGAGGCAGCGATCCGGGAGGGAGCGATGCGCGAGGGCCCGTTTACGGCCAGTTTCCCCTCCGGCCAGGGCAGTGACCTGGCCGGCATCGTCACCCAGCTGGGCTCGAACACCACCGGGTTCGCCGTCGGTGAGGAGGTGCTCGGCTGGAGTGAGCAGCGCTCCAGCCAGGCCGAGTACGTGACCGTTCCCACCGCCCAGCTGATCGCCAAGCCGTCCGGGTTGTCCTGGGAGGTCGCCGGCTCACTCTTCGTGATCGGGGTGACTGCGTACGCGGCGGTTCGGGCCGTGGCGGCCGCGCAGGGTGACCGGGTCGCGGTCTCGGCGGCCGCCGGTGGGGTCGGATCGGTCGTCGTGCAGCTGCTGCGGGTCCGCGGGGCGCAGGCCATCGGGATCGCCTCGCCGTCCAACCACGACTGGCTGCGTTCGGTCGGGGCCATTCCGGTGGCCTACGGCGACGGACTGGCCGACCGGATCCGCGACGCCGCTCCGGACGGCCTGGCCGGGTTCATCGACTGCTTCGGCCCCGACTACGTCCGCCTCGCCCTGGACCTGGGGGTCGCCACGAACCGGATCGAGACGATCATCGCCTTCCAGGTCGCAGCCCAGACCGGGGTGAAAGCGGAGGGCAGTTCAACCGCCAGCACCCCGGAAGTCCTGGCGGAGATGGCCCAGCTGGTCGCGTCCGGGCAGATCAGCGTCCCGATCGCGGCGACCTATCCTCTGGACCGGGTTCGCGAGGCCTACGCCGAGTTGGAGCAGCGCCACACCCACGGCAAGATCGTGCTGATCCCCTGACCGCCTGACCGCCTGACCGCCTGACCGCCTGACCGCCTGACCGCCTGACCGCCTGACCGCCTGATCCCTGCACCGCCGCGGCTGCCCGTCGGATCAGCGGGCTGCACCAGACCCGGGACCGGCGGCGGTGCCGCTGGCGACGGCACCCGAGCCCGGGGAGATGATCGCGTTCAATGCCTGCTGCACCGCCGGGATGGGCCGCCCGCAGGGGCCCAACGCGGCGGGTGGAGTCACCCGCGAACCGTCCCGCAGTGTCAGGACCCAGCTGACCGGGTCGGCGATGATGTGGTCGGTACAGAGGATCCGCCCCGGCGGTGGGGAGGGCGCCGGGCGAGCCAGCGCATCGGCCAGCGCGTGCGCCTGGGCCGGCGTGGCCCGAATCGAACCGCCGTCGCGGCACACCATCGCCGAGACCACCTGGGCCGGCTCACGCAGTCGCGCCTGCGAACGCCCCGGGGTCTGGCCCGGCAGCAGGGTCGGGCACCCGAGGGTCGAGTCGGGTGGGGCGGTGGTTATCGAAGGTAAGGGCGAGGGGCTGACCACAGCTGCGGGGCCGCTCGCGCTGGCCGCTGGCCCCGACGTCGCGCCGCCCGACGCGGCACCGCTGGGCGCGCCGCCGCCTGACTCGGCCGAACTCCCGGACCCGGCCGAACTCCCGGACCCGGCCGAACTCCGTGACCCGACCGAGGGCCCGGACGCTGACGCGCCCACCGGATCCGTCCCGGCGGATGCCGCACACCCGGCCAGCGCCACCACGGCCATAACCGCCATCACGGGCGTTGCGAACACGCTGCCCAGCCTCGCGTCCGGGCGAATGGCGGTCATAGGCCGCGAACCCACTGTGACTCCCATACCCTTCCGACGCAGCCCACCGTCATCCGGTTGCACCGGGCCAGGGTGGATTCCCCGGCGCGGTCACGGGGTCAGCACGATGTCGGACCCGGCGGCGCGGACCCCGATGTCGGCGGTGTGCGCGGCCACCGCCGTCAGTTGCTGACCGAAGGGCAGGCTGTCCAGGGGAACGGTGAAGCTGAGCCGGTCCGAGAGCAACGAGCGGGTCGCCTGGTCCAGCAGGTTCGACCCCGCCGCCGCCTTGCCCGGCTTGACGGTCAGCGCGCCGTTGGCAACGCCCAGCTCGACCTGGCCGCTGGCCTTGACCGACTGTCCCAGCACTTTCACCGATCCGGTGAGTTTCACCTTGCCGTTGCTGGCCGGGGCGAGTTCGACCGCGCGGTTGGTGGCCTTGAAGTAGGAGTTCAGGTCGTCGTAGTGCAGGGTCACGTGCTCCCGCGACCGGCCGACCGCGATCCGGCGTACGTCCTGCACGAGCACGTCGTGTAGCGGGACCCGGACCTGGCGCAGTACGGCGTCGACCCTGGCCAGGTGCAGCTTTCCGTTCGTGACGTCGCGCACCGAGACGTCCACCTCGTCGTAGGAGCCCCGGATCACCTGTGGAAGGAACAGCCGCCCTTTGATGGTCACCTGCGGGCGGGTGGTGGCCCCCGTGGCGGTCTGTACATTCCCGGCGATCACCGACACTGCCCCGAAGCGCGCCAGCGCATCCGCGCCCCACCCCAGGAGCCCCAGCACGACGACCAGTGCCACCGCCTGCCACACCGTGCGTCCGATGCGCCGCCGACCCGGCGCTCGCTCAGCCACGCACGGTGTCCACACTGACCCGGGACCCGCGCGCGGTCCGAGCACTGGTGGCGATGCGATGGCTCGGCCACCCGGCGAGCCGGCCGAGCAGGGTCAGCACCGCCGGGGTCAGCACCGGCCGGATCACGAGGGTGTCGATGAGCAGCCCGACCGACATGGCGAAGGCGATCTGGCGGAAGGTGGACAGCGGGATGATGGCCACGAGGGCGAAGGTACCGGCCAGGATGATGCCCGCCGTGGTGATCGCCCGCGCCGAGCGGGGGACCGCGATCCGGAGCGCCTTCGCCAGCGGCCGTCGGGCAGCTTCGTCCCAGATCGAGCCCACGGCGAAGACGTTGTAGTCCGAGCCCAGCGCGATCAGCAGCACGGCCGAGGCGAAGGGGGCGTAGAACGTCAACCCCTGTTCACCCAACCAGTCCTGGAACACCAGCGTCGTCAATCCGAGAGCAGCGGTCACGCTGAGAGCACTGCACGCCAACAGAGCCAGCGACGCCACGACGGTTCGTAGGTACAGGCTCAGGATGACCATCTCGATGATAAGAGCAGTGATCACTGTTGCTTCCAGGCTGCGCCACGTCAGCTTGGCGACCTCAGAGGCGATCAACGTCTGCCCGGTGACGGAGACCTTGGCATCGCCCAACCCGGCCCGGGCCGTCAGGTCCGGCAGCCGGTCCACCAGCGTCCGCACGTCGGAGATCGCGCGGGCGGCCAGCGGGTCCTCGTTGTAGACGACGACGTAACGGGCGGCATTGCCACTGCGGGAGATGACCACCCCGTAGTCGTCGCGCAGCGGGTTGTCCGCCGGTCCGATCACCCGCACCACGCCGGGCGCGTCGGCGATCGCGGCCTGCAGTCGGGTCAGGCTCGGCAGTTGATTGGTTACCCCAGGCATCTCCACCAGGACCTCGGTCGGGGAGGTGATTCCGCGTAGTCCGGTCCGTTGCAGCAGGCGTGCCCCCTGCGCCACCGGGTCCGACGCGGGCAACGGCGCCGTGAAGGAGAGGTTCAGTCGGGCGTGCATCGCCGGCAGCGACGCGGCCCCCAGTCCCACCACCACCACCGTCAGGGCCAGGAACGCGACCGGCCGGTGGGTAAGGACCCCGACCGCCCGGCTACCCACCGATGTGCCACTGCCCCGCTGGTGGCGGCGCAGCCGCGGTCCGGGTCGGGTGGTCGACACCGTGGCCGAGTCGGGGGTGGGCAGCGCGGTGAACAGTCGTCGTCCAAGGATCACCATCACCGCCGGGGTCAGGGTCAGGCAGACCGCCAGCCCGACCAGCACCGTCATCGCCAGCGCCGGCCCCAGCGACCGGAAGATCCGGAATGGTGAGGCGAGCAGCGCCAGGGTCCCGCCGGCGACCGTCAGGCCCGCCACGGCGACCACCGAGCCGTTGTGTCGCAGGGCGGTGCGGACCGCCTCCCGCCGCTCCGCCCCGTCGATCAGCTGCTCCCGGAAGGAGGCGAACAGCAGCACGCAGTAGTCGGTGACCACCCCCAGCAGCAGGGCCAGCAACAGCGGTTCCAGCTGATTGGGCACCGCGAACCCGAAGGTCTGCGCGAGCAGGGCCAGGATGGGAAAGTAGACGAGGTAGCCGATCGCGGCGATCCCGAGCACCACGAATGGTGCCGGTAGCGAGCGGAACATCACCGCGACGATGAGCAGGATCAGCACCACGCTGGCGATCTCGAAGGTCCGCAGGTGGGCGCGTAGGTAACTGGTCTGGGCGACTTTCGCGGGGGTGAATCCCGTGACGTAGGTGCGCACCGAGCCCTGGTTGTGGAAGTGTGCCGCGTACTCGTGGGCCAGCCGGACCGCGGTGGGGCGACCGGTGTTCTCGGAGAAGTACAGGTAGGTGACGGCCACTTCGGCGGACCGGGTGGGCGCGGGAACGGGGACCGCTGCCACGATGTGGCTTGGCCCCGGCGGGACGTCGCCTGCCAGGTAGCGCTGAGTGTGGTCCAACGCCCAGAGCACCGAGTCGGCGCGGGTCAGCGGGCTGACGCCGCCGTTCTGACGGACGATCACCGTGGTCCCGGTCAGCACCGGCACCCGGAAATTGTTCAGGACCTGCTGCTCGACCTTGATGATCGGGTTGTCGGAGGACAGCAGGTCGCCGAAGTCGCCACCGCTGCCGGCGCCGGGCGGGGCGAACGTGGTCACCAGAGCGGCTGCGGCGATCCAGAACGCAACGACCAGCCAGCGCCCGGCGACCACGGCGGCCCGGTACCCGCGGCCGAGCGCGGCCACCGCCCGCGACAGACCCCCCGCCGCCCGGCGGGTTACTGCGAGCGCTGCACCCGGCACCGTCAGTCCCCTCCCGCTGCGCAGCGCTCCCCATCGGCGGAGCGGACGACGGGCCCTATCATCGCCCCTCATGACCGGTCCGCTACGGCATCCAGCCACCCGAGGGACCCGATGAGCTGTCGAATCCGATTGTCGAGCCCGCGGTGAGTACGTGGTCGCCGGGCACCCCCCGTCGTCGCGGCTCACGGTGGTGGGTTGCCGTCCTGACCTTCGCCGTCGGCATCGGCGTCGGGGTCCTGCTCGTCGGGCTGCTCGGTTCCGGAACGCCGAGCCTGGGCTCCCAGGCTCCGCCCAGTCCGAGTTCCGGGCCCGGGGCAAGCGCGAGCCCCTCGGTGGTGACCAGCTCGACCGGCGGCGCCGGGGTTTCGGCCAACGCCGCCTGCATCGAAGCGTTACGCGACGCACGCAACGTCTATGACGTGGTCAACGGGATCGGAACCGCCATCTCGCCGCCGGATTTCTCACAGCTGGACAGCATCGTTCGCAAGCTCCAACCGCTGCAGCCGCAGTTGCAGAACCACCTGCGCGACTGCAACATCACCACCGGCGTGGGAGGCCCGGCCACCGCCAGCCCCAGCGACGGATGAGGTCGACGTCAGCGGCCCCAGACCGTCCGTGATTGCCGCGGTCAGGATTGCGGCTGCAGCAGCCCGCGCTCGCGCAACCGGATCAGTAGGCCGTGCCCGTCCGGGGCGCGTAACTCCTCCGACTCGGCTTCCCGCAGGGCGCTGGGCGCGGTGGCCGGGGTGGCCCGCGGCAGCGGCTCCGGGGTGCCGTGGGTGAGCACCTGCTCGGTGGGGGTCAACTGCCGGATCGCGACCGCGGCGATCTGGTCCGGTGCCGACTCGACCGCCTCGCCGTACACCTCCGGGTCGTGCTGGCCGTCGTCGCCCACCAGCAGCCACCGCAGCTGCGGCAGCTCGCGGAACAGCCGTCGCAGCTGGTCGCGCTTGTGGGCGGTCCCGGACCGGAACATCCCCTGGGTGGTGGGGCCCCAGTCGGTCAGCAGCAGCGGCCCCCGCGGGAACCCGAAGCGGGTCAGGAACTCCCGCAGGCTCGGAGCGACGTTCCATGCCCCGGTGGACAGGTACACCACGAAGGCGGCCGGCTCGAAAGCGATGACCGAACGGTAAAACTCCGCCATCCCGGGGACCGGCCGGCGGGAGGTCTCATGGCGCAGGAAGGTGTTCCAGAAGGCGACCAGTGGTCGGGGGAGAGCGGTGATCACGACGGTGTCGTCGATGTCGCTGACGATGCCCAGGCCGGGACCGTCCCCCACGATCCGGATCGGCGCTGGCGAGGGGGGTCGGCTGGAGCCGGTCGCGGCCAGATGGGCGGTGGCCCACCCCGGCTGCAGCGACGCACTGAGCATGGCGTCGATATACCCGCCGCGCTCGCTGACGACCTCGTGCCGCTGGTCGCCGACCTGGACCGCGACCCGAACCCCGGGCGCGGTACTCGCGACGAACCGACGCCAGCCGCGGGCACCGCCGAGGTCGCGGGTCCGCGCCTCCGGGGGGGCGAGCAGCACCCGGGCCAGCACTCGTACCCAGCCGGTGCTCCCGTAGGAGGTGTAGGTCAGCACGCGGGGTTCCCAGCCGCGACCGCGCAGGAACCGGTTGATGCGCAGGCCGACCGCGTCCTCCAGCCGGGCCGCCCAGTACAGCCCCGGTTCCAGCTCCGGTTCTGCCTCGGGAAAGGACATACCTGCTTCCTACCGCATGCCCGCCCCGGCCCCCGCGTCACACCTCGTCCGGTCGGTCGCCGATGCCCCGGGTAGTCTTCGCGACACACCGAGACACCGCGACACGCCAACACTGGGGAGGGCTGTGACCGAGCCGCCACGCAGCCGCGGCGCTGGCGCGGCGCGCGGCGCTGGGTTGGATCGCGCAGCCGTTTCGGATGAGCGTCCGAAACGGCTGAGCCGGCAGGCCATCCTCGACGCGGCGATCGCCCTGGTGGAGGAGCGTGGCCTGGCCGAGCTGTCGATGCGGCGGCTGGCCTCCTCGCTCGGAGTTCAGGCGATGTCGCTGTATCCGCATGTCCCGGGTCGGGAGGACCTACTCGACGGCATGGTCGAGAAGGTTGTCGACGAGTTGTACTCCGACCCGCAGGTCTATCTCGAACCCCGGCACGGGTGGGAGGACTACCTGACCCGGATCGCCTGGGGGATGCGGCGGATCGCGCTGGGTCATCCGCGGCTGTTCCCGCTGGTCGCGACCCGGCCACCGGCCGCGCCCTGGGTGCGGCCACCACTGCGCAGCCTGCGCTGGGTCAACTCGTTCCTGTCCGGACTGCTGGACTGCGGCTTCGACGACAGGTCAGCGGCCGCGGTCTACCGGGCATTCACCGGCTTCCTGCTCGGGCACCTGCTACTTGACGTATCCGGCCGCGCGGTCGATGTCAGCGCCGTGGCAGATTCCGGCGAGGGGCTTCCTGCAGGCGGTGGGCACGACGGCTCCGACGAGGGAGGGCAACGCGAGCAGGCGGCGCGTAACCCACTGGCCAACTACCCGGAGCTGCAACGGCTTCGGGAGTACCTCTCCGAGGACAACGCTGACGACGAGTTCGAACGGTCGCTGCAGAATCTGCTGGAGCGTCTCGGCGAGCTCCGGGTCCGCGCGACTGACGACAGCTCGGTAACCCCGGCCGGTGACCCCGGTCGGATCCCGGTCGCTGAGTCCCGCGATTGATCACGGGCTCATCTCGGGCCCTGGCCGGGTGACACCGATTTGTTGCGGTTGACACCCTGCCCATACGGTGTAAGGGTGAGAGAGCGCGCGAGCCAGGACCCCGCCCGCCAGCGCACTTCGCCACTGTGCAGCGCACCGCAGACAGTGCGGTGCGCTCGGGCGTGCCATCGACCCTGGACGCGGGGTGGGTGAGTCCGCCACGCCGACCACTTCACCGTGACACCTGTAGGCCTCGCTTGTGTGATCGGTGCTCACACAAACGATCACCGATCTCGCCGCGCCAGGCGCCTCCGGGTGCGATTTAACGCGCGGAGGGACAGCATCGCCAGAGCAACCTGCGTCGGTGCCGGGGAGCCACCCCGACCGCAGGAGACGCGGAGCGATCCGCGGGAGGAGAACCACCTATGGCAGTGAACGTGACCGATCCGGCCGAACTGCGCGGCGCCAATGTCGTCGGAGCCGACGGCGACAAGCTGGGCAAGGTCGACGAGATCTACCTGGACAACGAGACTGGTAAGCCGGAGTGGGCAGCCGTCAATACCGGGATGTTCGGCGGCAACGTGTCGCTGGTGCCGCTGGCCGCTGCCGACTGGCGCGGTGAGGAGCTCAGCGTCCCGTTCGACAAGGACCGGGTCAAGAACGCCCCGCACCACGACCCGGGCCGTGAGATTAGCGCCGACGACGAGCGGGAGCTGTTCAGCTACTACGACGTCCCCTACGGCGGCGAGACCGTGACGGCCACCGGGGACACCGACGACCGCGAGGTCGACACCGATCGTGAGGTCGCGCCGGTTGCCCGCGAGACCGACCGCACCGTCGGGCATGACACCTCCGGGCCGAACACGGACGACGCGATGACCCGCTCGGAGGAGCGGTTGCACATCGGGACCGAGCGCCGGGAAACCGGTCGGGCACGGCTGCGCAAGTACATCACCACCGAGACGGTCGAGCGCACTGTTCCGGTCAGTCGGGAAGAAGTGCGCATCGAGCGGGAGCCGATCACGGACGCCAACATCGACGCGGCAAGCCGCGGTGGCGACCTGACCGAGGAGGAGCATGAGGTGACGCTGCACGAAGAGCGCCCCGTTGTGGAGAAGGAGACCGTGCCGGTCGAGCGGGTCCAGCTGGGCACCGAAACCACGACCGAGCAGCGCCACATCACCGAGGAAGTGCGTAAGGAGAACATCGAGCTCGACGACGACACCGGGACCACGCGGGACCGCTGATCCGACGGCGCCGGTGGCGGAGTCCTCCGTCACCGGCGCCGAGGACAGCACCCGCGGAGTTGCGCATCGATGACTGATCACAGCTATGACAGGACCGGCGACGACGCCGTCGCGGTCACCGTGTCCGAGGAGCGGATGCGCGTCGCGACGGTCCGGGCGCCGGTCGAGGTCGTGCGGATCACAAAGAGGGTGGTCACCGAGACGGTGCAGATCCCGGTGGAACTGCGCCGCGAGGAACTGACCGTCACCCGCCACCGGCTCGACGTCAACGACGTGGCCGGCTCCAGCGGTGGCACCGAGTCCAGCAATGGGGTCCAGTCCGCCGCCGGGGAGGAGCGGGTGTTCGTCCTGCACCGGGAGGTTCCCGTTGTCTCCACCCGGATCGAGGCCAACGAACAGGTCACCGTCCGGGTCGAAGAGGTCGTGGGCGAGCAGACGGTACAAGCCGAGCTGCGGCGCGAACGGGTCGACATCGACCGCGATGGCGGACCGCCCGGATCGCCGGATCGCACCTGATAGAGACACGCCTCACAGGGTCCTCACACACAGTCCCGACCGAGAGGAAGGTCTAAGCCATGCAGATCGACAAGAGCCAGATACTGGACATGCTCCGTTCCAAGGGCGAGGACGGCAAGGCCCAGGAGGCCGACAGCCAGCTACCCGACAAGGTCGACACCGACCAGCATTCCGGCCTGCTCAGCAAACTCGGAATCGACCTCGGCAGTCTTGGCGGCGGACTCGGCAAGCTACTCGGCTGATAGTCCCATCCGCAACCCGGTATAGTGCAGCCCGGGTCGGCAGCGCCGATCCGGAAGCACATCCCCTGACACAAGGAGAGACGATCAATGTCAACTATTCTGTGGATCATCGCGGCGATTCTTGTTATCTGGGGGATCGTCAGCTTGCTACGGCGACAGATCATCCTGGGCGTCGTCCTGATTGTGGTCGGCCTGCTGGTCGGGCCGGGTGGCGTGAGCATCTTCACCTGAGCGACGCCGTGGCGGAAATACGCCCGTCGTTCGCCAGATAGTTGGCGGCAGGACACCTCACGGCCACCCCGGTGGGCTGTCATGGCCTTCATGGATGTGATCGCCCACCGGGGCCTGGCCGGCACGTACGGCGGCGGCAACACCGTCAGGAGCATCTTGGCCGCGGTCGACGCAGGCGCGGACGGCGTGGCGGTCGACCTGCGCGTCAGCAGTGACGGGATCGTCGTCCTCGCCGGCAAACCTCACATCGCCGACGTCGCTGGAACCCGCGTTGCCGTGTCGACTACCTCCTGGCGGGTGCTGCGTGGCGTGGCGGCGGGGTCCGGTCGCCCACTGATCCGGCTGACCGATGCACTGCCGGCGCTGGACGCCTGTCGCCAGGTGATCCTGCAGGTGCAGGCCCCCGCAGTGGCCGCAGGTAGCGCCAGGGCCGAGTCGGACAGGGTGGCCGCGGTGATCGCCGGTGAGCTGGCAGTACTCGTGCCCTCACTGCTGCACACCCGGGTGACGGTGGCGTCCGCTGACACGGCCCTGCTCGCACAACTTCGCGACCTGATCGGTCGGGTCATCCCTGCGCGGTATGCGCTGCTCGGACGCAGCCTGCCGGTGGCCGATCTTCTCGTTGCCGCCCGGCTCGGGAACTTGGACGAGATCCATCCCGCTGTCAGCGACCTTCGGCAGGCTCACGCGGGAGCGCTTGCCGAAGCCAGAGTTGCGGGTGTCGCCATTGCCGCCTGGTCGGTGAATGGCCACGCTGAACTGCTGCTGTGCGCGCGTACCGGGGTGTCGGCAGTGGTGACGGACGACCCGATCGGTGCCCGGCAGGCCCTGCGTTGGCTGGCGGCACCGATCCCAGGGTGAGCCCCACGGCTGACCGGGCTCAACGCAATCGGTCCCGCGACCGGGCGCTGCCCGGCCGGAAGACCGCAAAGGGGTCGGTGACGGTCAGCTCGCGACTGGCGAACCGGAAAATCGCCGCCGGCCGCCCGCCCCGCGTCCCCGAGACCACCGTCCGCCCGGTCAGCTGCACCGTTCCACGGCGCTCCAGTACCCGCGAGAGGTTCGTCGGGGAGACGTCGCGACCGAGCGCGCCGCTGACGACCACGCGTAGCTCGGCCATCGTGAACTCTGCCGGCGCCAGCGCGAACCCGATATTGGTGTAGGAGAGCTTGGCCCGCAGTCGGTCCCGGGCGGCCGTCACGAAGAAGTGGTGGTCGAACGCGGTGGGGGGCAGCTGGTCGACGACCTGCCACGAGGTGTCGGCCGGCAGCTCAGGCTCGGCGTCGGCGGGCACCAGGGCCAGGTAGGCGGTCGCCAGCACACGGGTCCGGGGATCGCGAGCAGGGTCGCTGTGGGTCGCGAGCTGTTCCAGATGGGCCAGTTCCCGGACGTCGACCTTCGCGGCCAGGTGGCGGGTAATCGCCACCCGTAGCCGTTCGTCGGCGGCCACCCCGCCACCGGGCAGCGACCATCGACCGACGAATGGATCCTGCCCTCGTCGCCACAGCAGCACGTTGAGCCTGCCGGCCCGGACCGACAGCACCGCCGCGAGGACCTCGTGGGGGTAGGCCGGGAGCCCGGTGGACGCGTCGAACCGGTTGGCCGACGCGGTTTGGGCGCCGGCCGGTTCGCACGCCATGCCCGCATGCTACGGTCGAGAGAGGTATTCGCCTAAGAGACAAAAACCCTTCAGGCTCGGACGGAGTCCCGGATGACCACCAGTAGCACCACCGCGGCGGATGTCATGATCGGCTACGCACCGCCGGGCGAGGACATCGACTCGTCGGCACCGGGCTGGCAGGACGAGGTCCGTCGGCTGGCCGCCGAGCAGGACGCGGTGATCCTCGCCCACAACTACCAGGTCGCCGAGATTCAGGACGTGGCAGACCACGTCGGGGACTCCCTCGCCCTGTCGCGCATCGCCGCCGCCGCCGCGGCGCGGACCATTGTCTTTTGCGGCGTGCACTTCATGGCCGAGACCGCCAAGATCCTCAGCCCCGACAAGCGTGTCCTTATCCCCGATGCCCGCGCCGGGTGCTCGTTGGCGGACACCATCAACGCCGATCAGCTGCGGGCGTGGAAGGCGGACAACCCCGACGCGGTCGTCGTGGCCTACGTCAATACGACCGCGGAGGTCAAGGCCGAGTCAGACATCTGCTGCACGTCCTCCAACGCGGTCGACGTCGTGGCCGGCATCCCCGCCAAGCGACCGGTGCTCTTTCTCCCCGACCAGTTCCTCGGGGCGCACGTCAAGCGCGTGACGGGACGGGAGAACATGCAGGTCTGGCTGGGCGAGTGCCACGTCCATGCCGGGATCAGCCCCTCCGACGTTCGGGACCAGGTCGCCGCCCACCCCGACGCGGACCTGCTGGTGCACCCGGAATGCGGCTGCACCACCTCGGTGCTGTGGCTGGCCGGGCACGGTGGACTTCCGGAGCACCGCACCCACATCCTGTCCACCGGCGGGATGGTCGAGGCGGCTCGGACGATGACGGCGAGCACCGCTCTGGTCGCTACCGAGGTCGGCATGCTGCACCAGCTCCGGGCGGTCAACCCCCGTACCCGATTCCTGCCCATGAACCCCCTGGCGTCGTGTCGTTACATGAAGATGATTACTCCGGCGAAACTGCTGCGCAGCCTGCGAGAGGGCCGCGACGAGGTGCACGTCGACCCCGACCTGGCCGCCCGGGCCCGCCGGGCAGTACAGGCGATGGTCGCCGTCGGAACCCCCTCACCGGTGGCCGAGTGAGCGCCGCTGGTAGGTCAGGCGGAGATCTGGCGAGCACCGCTCACAGCGAGACAGATGTCATCGTGGTCGGCAGCGGGGTGGCGGGCCTTGCGGTGGCGCTTGGTCTCGCCCGAACCCGTCGGGTCGTCGTGCTGTCCAAAGGTGACCGCGGTGACGGGTCGACCGGCTGGGCGCAGGGCGGGATCGCGGCAGCGGTCAGCGGCGACGACTCGCCGGGCGCGCATGCCGTGGACACGCTGACCGCCGCCGCCGGTGCCGCCGATTCCGGCGCCGTCGACGTGCTGGTGCAGGAGGGTCCCCTGCGCTTGGCCGAGCTGATCGCCGCCGGCGCACGTTTCGACCGCGATGGGCAAGGCCGGCTCTCAGTGACCCGTGAGGGCGGGCATCACGCCGACCGCGTGGTGCACGCCGGCGGCGACGCAACCGGCGCCGAGGTGTCCAGAGCGATGTTCGCGGCCGTGGGCCGGGCCGGGGTCGAATTACGTGAGCAGGCTCGCGTGGTGCGCCTTCTGACCCGCGCCGTCGGTCACGGCCGGGTGGTGACGGGAGTTCTGGTCGCTGATGCTGGCGGGAGTCTGTCGGTCGTCGCCGCGCCGGCCGTGGTCCTGGCGACCGGAGGACTGGGACACGCCTATGCCAGCTCCACGAACCCGTCCGGGGTCACCGGGGACGGACTGGCGTTGGCGCTCCGGGCCGGAGCAATGCTCACCGATATGGAGTTCGTCCAGTTCCATCCGACGGCATTGTGGACCGGTGGCGGGGCGACGGGTCGCGTGCCGTTGATCTCTGAGGCCGTCCGAGGCGCCGGGGCCACCCTCGTCGACGTGACCGGACACTCGGTCATGGCCGGCGTGCACCCGTTGGTTGACCTGGCCCCGCGCGACATCGTGGCCCGGGCCATCACGCAGCGACTGGAAGCGGCGCCCGGCGGCGTCGGCGACCACGTCCTGCTGGACGCCACCCACCTCGGTCGACGTGCGATCACGCAGCGATTCCCGACGATGGTGGCGGCGTGTGCGGGCATCGGGATCGATCCGGCGACCGACCCGGTCCCGGTCGCCCCTGCCGAGCACTTCCTCTGCGGTGGGATCGCGACCGACCTGTGGGGGTGGACCGGTGTTCCCGGTCTGTTCGCCGTCGGGGAGGTCGCGGCCACCGGGGTTCACGGGGCGAACCGGTTGGCATCCAACAGTCTGCTTGAGGGGCTGGTCTTCGGGGCCCGGGTGGCGGCCCGGCTGACCCTGGACCTGCCCCCGCGACATGATCCGGACAACGCCTCGTGGCCAGGGGTCACCACACCCGGCGTCGACACCGATGCGCTCGTCAACAGCGGTGCAGTCACCGACGCCGGCAAGGTAAGAGCCGTGCTCTCGCAGTACGCGGGTATCCGACGTGACCCGGCAGGACTGGCCACCGCGGTCGAGCTACTGGGCCCGATATCGCCGACACTGTCCGCCGCCACTGCGGATGTCCCGAGCATTGCGGGCGGCCCGGGCGCCGACCTGTCACTGGTGGCGCTGGCTGTTGTCCTTGCCGCCGTCGCGCGGCGGGAGAGTCGAGGTTGTCACTGGCGCGCCGACGTCCCGCGTCCGCTCCCAGGGTGGGAGAAAACCCAGGTGGAGCTGCGACTGAGCGAGCAGGCCGAACTGAACGCCCGCACTGCAACCCGGCACCCCGCCTCGTGAGCCCCGTGGGTCCCGCCGAGCCGGCCACGCCACCACCGCCGCCGGGGTTGAGCGCCGAGACCGAGACCCAGCTTCGGGCCGCGGGCCTGGACCCCGCGGCGGTGGTCGACCTGGTGGGTCGGGCACTGGTCGAGGACCTGGGTGACGGCGGCGACATCACCTCGCTGACCACCGTGCCGGAGCACGCCCACTGCACGGTGGAGGTGGTCTCGCGCTCGGCTGGAACACTCGCGGGCCTGCCGGTGCTACTCGCGGTCGCCGATCTGGCGCCCGGTTCGGTCACCGTGAGGCTGCGGTGCCCGGACGGGTCCAGGCTGCAACCGGGCCGCGCCGTCGCACGACTGACAGGACAAACGAGGGCAGTGCTCGCCATCGAGCGCACTGCTCTGAATCTGCTCGGTCACCTGTCCGGAGTCGCGAGCCTGACCGCGTCGTGGGTGGCGGCGGTGGCCGGGACGGGTGCGCGTATCCGGGACACCCGCAAGACCCTGCCCGGACTGCGATCTCTGGAGAAGTACGCCGTGCGCTGCGGCGGTGGGGTCAACCACCGCAGCGGCCTGTTCGACGCAATCCTCGTCAAGGACAACCACGTGGCCGCCGCCGGGGGGATCGGTACTGCACTGGACGCCGCCCTGAGAGCAGAGGGGGAACGCGGGGTCGGTGTCCAGGTCGAGGTCGACGACCTGGCTCAGCTGGAGCAGGCCGTCAGTCGCGGAGCCGGTCAGATCCTGCTGGACAATTTCGACCTCGCGACACTGCGTACTGCGGTCAGCCGGGTCCGTCGAAGTGGCCGTCCGGTGGTGCTGGAGGCCAGCGGGGGACTGCGGCTGGCAGACGCATGCGCGGTCGCCGAGACGGGGGTCGACCTGCTTGCCGTCGGCGCCCTGACGCATTCGGCGCCGCAGCTGGACATCGGGCTGGACTGGGTCGGCTGACCACCGCGGTGCCAACGGGTCCGGGGCGCGATCAGCCGGCGAGCACCTGGTCCAGTGACCGGATCGGTAGCCCATGGGCGGCGGCGACCGGGGCGGACACCACCTCGCCGGCGTGGACGTTCAGCCCCGCCGCCAGTCCGGCGTCGGCTCGCATCGCCTGCCGCCAGCCGGCTTCGGCCACCGCGAGGACGTAGGGCATCGTCACATTCGTCAGCGCGCGCGTGGAACTGGCCGGAACCGCCCCCGGCATATTGGCCACGCAGTAGAAAAGTGAGCGGTGCACCGGGTAGGTCGGATCGGCGTGCGTGGTCGGTCGGGAGTCTTCGAAGCAGCCACCCTGGTCGATGGACACATCCAGCAGGACGCTGCCCGGCTTCATGCGCGAAACCAGATCGTTGGACACCAGGTGCGGCGCTCTGGCTCCGGGTACCAGCACCGCACCGATGACCAGGTCCGCCCCGAGCACCTCGCGTTCGACTTCCAGAGCACTGGACACAACGGTGCGGACTGCTCCGGCGTAGAGCTCGTCGAGGTGTCGAAGTCGCGCGATGTCCCGGTCCAGGACGATCACCTCCGCGCGCAGCCCGGCAGCGATGGCCACCGCGTTGGACCCGGCCACCCCGGCACCGAGCACGACGACCTTGCCGGGGCGCACTCCGGGCACCCCGCCGAGCAGCACCCCGCGCCCGCCGTTTGGCCGCAGCAGGGCCGCGGCGCCGGCCTGCGGTGCGAGTCGACCTGCGATCTCACTCATCGGGGCCAGCAGCGGCAGCATGCCGTCGGCACCGCGCACAGTTTCGTAGGCGACGGCGGTGGCACCGGCGGCCATCAGCGCATCGGTGCAGGCCCGGGACGCCGCCAGATGCAGGTAGGTGAACACGAGCTGTCCGGACCGGATTGAGTCGTACTCCTGCGCCACCGGCTCCTTGACCTTGACGATCATCTCGGCGGACCCCCAGACGTCGGCGGCGGTGGGAAGGATCTTGGCCCCGACCGCGGAGAACTCCTCGTCAGGGATCGCGCTGCCCTCGCCGGCACCCGCCTCCACGACGACCTCGTGGCCGTGCGCGACCAGTTCGTGCACCCCCGCAGGAGTCATCGAGACCCGGAACTCGTTGTTCTTGACCTCGTGCGGAACCCCGATGAGCATCTGTCCGCCCTCCTGCCGCCGCGTCGCAGCGGGCCACCCAAGGCCACGGCCGGTGTGCCGCGGCTAAGTGTCAGTATGGTCGCGCGCCGCAAGGACAGCCGCCTATGACGCGCATCACAGGAAACGTTCCGGCGTAAGGGCTGCCGCGCGCCGCAGTCTTCCTGACAGGTCCTCGGTGACGGCATGCCGGCTCGGGCTGGAATGCCCCGGCTGATCAGCGAGCGTTGCACCGGGTCCAGCCCCGCCAGCCCGGGTGAGGTGTCGATGTGGGCGTCGATCCGCCCGCGCTGGCCCGGCCGTCGCGTCCGCCCATCGGGGTGGGTCAGGACCGAGGACTTGATCGGCGCGAGTCGACCACGCCAGCCGATACGGGCGCGGACCTCGCGCACGTGCTCGTTGCCGGTGCGGACGTCATTGCTATCCCCTACTGAGCGGGCAAAGACCGTGACCTCAAGCCAGCCGACGCGGGTCGGCGGGGACGGGAAACCACCGACTCGGCTGGCGTCACTGCTGGTGCCGACTAATCTGCTGTCGCGTGACCAGTACGGAGGACGCCACGACCGTCGCACCGGCCGACCGCCCAGCTCCGCCCCCTCAGCCCGAGCAATCCAGCCGTCCGCCTGTCGACGGATCGCTGCCGGGCGGTCGCGAGTGGCTGATCGCCAGCGCCGGGCACGAGGCGACCGTGGTCGAGGTGGGCGGCGGGCTACGCCGTTACACCGTCGACGGGGTCGACCTGCTGGACGGATATCCGGCCGACGAGCTTCCTCGCGGGTGCCGCGGGCAGATCCTGGCCCCCTGGGCCAACCGCATCCGTGACGGCGAGTACAGCTTCGCCGGCCAGGACCATCAGCTGCCCATCGGCGAGATCCCCACCCACACGGCGTTCCACGGGATGGTCCGCTGGCAGGGGTGGGAGCCGCAGATCGTGGAGTCCGACAGCATCGTGCTGACCACCGTCCTACAGGCCAGCGACGGCTACCCGTTCACGATCGCGCTGGCGGTGCGCTACGACGTGGGTCCGGACGGGCTGCGGGTTGCCCACACCGCGACCAACATCGGGCGTTCGGCGGCGCCGTTCATGCTCGCCACCCACTGCTACCCGACCGTCGTCGGGCTCAATGTCGACCAGCTGCGACTGCGCGTTCCCGCGCACAGCTACCTGCCCACCGACGAGCGCAATCTGCCGCTGCCTTCGCAGCCGGTCGCCGACACCCAGTTCGATTTTGCCGACGGTCCGATATTTGGAGACCGGGTGGTCGACAACGCCTTCGGGGACCTGGACCGCGACGCCGACGGTCTGGTCCGGGTCACAATCACCGCCACGGATGGGCACGGCGTTGCGCTGTGGTCCGGTGATTCATTCGACTGGCTGCAGGTCTACAGCTCCGACACCCAGACCGGACTGCGGTTCCGCCGCTCGTTCGCGGTCGAGCCGATGACCGGGCCGCCGGACAACTTCCGCTCCGGGGCCGACCTGATCTCCCTACAGCCAGGACAGCAGTGGAGCGGGCGCTGGGGGATCCACCCGGTCCAGCCGGAAGGTGCTGTCTCGCAATCCGGGCAGGTTCGCCAGAGCGCGGACGGGTCCGGCGGCACGAGGATGAGCCCTCCGGTGACCGGCACGGCCCGTGACCTGCTCCCGGACGCGACGATCGAGGAGGCAAAGCTGCGCCACGTCGACCCGGTGCCGATCGACTCGGTCGAGGGAATCGACTCTGTCCACGATGTCGGCGACGACGATGAGCGCATCACCCGGGAGATTCCCCCGCACAGCGCCGGCTGACTGCGCGGGCGCCGACCGACCTGTCGTCCCTCGCTGGCGCCTGCTGTCCCTGCTACGGCTGCTGTTGGCGATCTCCGCCCGGACCGGTTCTGGTGCCGCGCAGTAGATCGCGGATCTCCCGGAGCAGCACGACGTCCTCACTCGGCGCGGCCTCGTCCTGCTCGACCGGCGCATCGGCCCGCAGTGCCATCAGCCGCCTGGTGGGCACGATCAGGACGAAGTAGACGACGGCCGCGACGATGACGAAGTTGAGCAGTGCGCTGATCACCGCGCCGACGTCGATGACGCTCTTGGGGTTGTCCCGCACCAGCTGGTAACCGAAACCGTTGACGCTTGCGCCGCCGACCGTGGCCAGCACCGGTTTGACCACGTTACTGACCACCGAGGTGACCAGGGCGGTGAAGGCGGTGCCCATCACCACAGCCACTGCCAGGTCGATGATGTTGCCCCGCAGCAGGAACTCCCGGAACCCCTTGAACACCGCGGCCTCTTTCTCGCGCCCGGGACCGCCGGTATGTCCCGGCGCGCGAGCACGGACCCTCCGATCGCGGCCAGCCCCGGAGGACGATAGCCGAGGCGCCGGCCTGAGAGCGCCGCTCACCGTCGCGACGCTCAGGTGGCCGGATGCACGACAACCGAGACTGTCGATCCGACGGCGGCGCCCGCGAGATCCAACGCCGCCTGACCGGTGGTGGCCAACACGATCAGCCCGGTCCCGGCCGGGGCATCGGACCCGCCGCTGTCCGAGAGCGGCCCGGCACCGCTGGCGGTGTTCGTCGGCTGAACCGCCAACACCGGCGCATCGGCCACCACAACTCGCGCCGCGCCCGGCCCCGCTGACCCGGGCAACGCCTGGCCACCGGGCTCGCCAGCGGCGCTCGGATCAGCCTGACCGACGGCGATGACGTCGACCCGGTCGCCGGGATGCACCAGGACCAGAACGCCAGCGTCGGCGACCCGGACCGGGGTGAGCACAGCCGAGCCGCCGAGTTCCCGGCCGAAGTCGCCCACCAGCGACCGGCCGAGCAACCGGACCGCGGTGATCGGCTCGCCCGCCCCCACCGGGGCCGCCAGCCGCCGCCCGACCAACTCGGTGGGATTGGTGAGCGCTTTCTCCGGCGCCCCGTCGGGCTCGATGTCGACCGTGCTCAGATCGGAGGTCGCGAGTACCCGTCCGCCGGGGAGAGCCGCCGCCGCGACCACCACCCGGACCTGTGGCGGTGGGTCGGGGCGGAACACCTGCACCCCTGCCGTGACGGCCACCGCGACGCAGGCGGCGGCAACCAGTCGCCGGTGCCAGGAGATGGCCCGCAGCAGTGGCCGCCAGCGCGACTCCCGGGTCCGCTGGCGTGCCCCGGGCTGCGAGCGAGGCGGCGAACCGTTCGCGTCCGGGTTGCCCGCCCCGGCACGGGTGACCGTGGAGCGGGTGCGGGTTCGGAGTGCCATGACGCAGACGCTAGGGACGCGGTCGGACGAGATCGCCTCGCGCCGCCGACGCGGTGGACAGCGGCCAGATCGGAGGCCGCGCAGCGTCGCATTGGGGACAGCCGCGGCCTCCGGTGGGTGTCAGGTGGTACGGGAGCTGCCGGACTGGCGGGCCGGGGTGGCGTTGCCCGAACCGGTCGTTGCCTTGGTGCCGCCGCCGTTGGCAGAGCCCCCGTTGGCAGAGCCGCCGGTAGACGAGCCCCCGTTTGACGAGCCCTCCTTGGACGAGCCGCCGTTGGACGAGCCCCCGTCAGATCCCGCCTTGTGCTCGGAGCCGCTCCCCTTGCCGCCCGCCGCGTCCGAGCCGGAACCGGCCTTGCCGGCGCCCGCCTCGCTCTTGCCGCGCTCACCTGCACCATCGCCACTCTCGGCGCCGTTCTTGCCCGAGCCGTTGCGCGACGCCGCGCCGGAGCGGCTGTCGTTGCGGTAGAAGCCGGAGCCCTTGAACAGGATCGGGGGAGCGGAGATCACCTTGCGCAGCGAGCCGCCGCAGGTCGGGCAGACGGTCAGGGGTTCGTCGGTGAACTTCTGCTGGACCTCCAGGCGGTGGCCCTCGTCGCGGCAGAGGTACTCATAGGTCGGCACGCAGTCCTCCGGTCGTCCACGGTGTCTGATCGGGACCGGGTCGGGGATCGCCTCGGTGGGCGATCACGGATTGGCACTCGCCGGCCCGGAGTGCCAATGCTAGCTCGGCGGTCGGTGCCCCGCCGATGGCGCGCGGACCAGGCCGGTCGCGGTCGCCACCGCATCGACGGGCCGGTCATGGTCCTGCGCCGGCACCCGCGCGAGTAGCTCCTCCGGCCACACCAGCAGACAGGTCCACGGCCGGACCGCGCCCTGGCCGGCCGCGTCCTGGCTGGCCGCGTTCGGGCTGGTCCCGCCGACGGCAAGACGCGCCAGGACCCTGTCATAGGAGCCTCCGCCGCGCCCGAGTCGACGTCCCGCGCGGTCCCCGGCAACGCCGGGTAGCAGGACGACATCGGCCCTGGTGACCGCCGTCAGGCCCAACGTCCCACCGTCCGAGCCGGCCCGCTCCGACGCGACGGCCGGACCTGCCACGCGCCAGTCGAGGTCCCGGTCAGGGCGCAACACCGGCAGCAACACCCGGACTCCGGCGTCGGCGAGCGCGCAGAGCAGCGCATCCGGGGAGGGCTCACCGGCCAGCGGCGAGTACCCCGCGACCGTCGACCCGCGGCCCAGCCGGGCCAGCTCCGGGGTGGAGTGCAGCAGTGCGGTCAGCCGCTCATTCTCCTCGCTGCTGCGCACCGGGTCCCGGCCACGGCGTGCGGCCAGCAGTCGCCGACGCACCGACTGCTTCTCAGGGTCCGGATCGCCCGGCCGGATCGGCGGTCCGTCGGTCGCGCTGCACCGGTTGGGGGTGGGCATCTGCGTAGTGTCGGCGGCGCCGGGTAGACCGGCCACATGAGCGGTCATGGCGGGTTGGTGCCGGAAACCGAGTGGGCAGCGACGAGGCGGGCAGGGCACAGTGCGCACGGTCGAGCAGCATCTGGAGCAGATCCTGGACGTGGTGTCCCCGCTGGCGCCGCTGACCAGACCGCTGACCGAGGTGGGCGGCTGTCGGCTCGCCTGCGACGTCGTCTCCGACACCTCGCTGCCGCCGTTCGCCAACTCCTCGATGGACGGGTACGCGGTGCGCTCGGTCGATCTGGCCGGGGCGGCGCCGGTCAGCCCAGTGGTACTGCCCGTGGCCGGGGAGATCCCCGCCGGCTCACCGGCTCGGTATGCGCTGGCGCCCGGACACGCCTACCGGATCATGACCGGGGCGCCGATCCCGGTGGGCGCCGATGCCGTCGTCGCCCAGGAGGACACCGACCAGGGCCTGGCCCGGGTGTCGATCACCCGCGCACCGCAGCCGCACGCCTACGTCCGCGACGCCGGCAGCGACGTGACAGCGGGGACGACCGTGGTCCGCGAGGGCGCCGTGCTCGGCCCGCGGACGGTGGCCCTGCTCGCCGCGACCGGGCATCCCCGGGTGCTGGTGTATCCGCGGCCGCGGGTGGTGGTCGTCTCCACCGGATCCGAGCTGCGCGAACCCGGCACCGGCCTGGCGCACGGGCAGATCAACGACTCGAACTCCTACATGCTCGCCGCCGCGGTCGCCGCCGCCGGTGGGGTGCCCTACCGGGTCGGCCCGGTCGACGACGACCCGCGCACGCTGCGGGAACTGCTCGCCGATCAACTGGTCCGCGCCGATGCCCTGGTCACCTCCGGCGGGGTCTCGGTGGGCGCCTACGACGTGGTGCGCGACGTGCTGGCGCGGATGGGAACGGTGTGGTTCGGCCCGGTGGCGATGCAGCCGGGCAAACCGCAGGGGTTCGGCACCGTCGGGGAGGACGCGGTCCCGGTGTTCGCGCTGCCGGGCAACCCGGTCAGCAGCTACGTCTCCTTCGAGGTGTTCGTGCGCCCCGCGCTGCGCCGGATGCGCGCGCTGGCGACCCTGCAGCGTCCGCCGGCGAGCGGCCGGTGGGCGCACGAGGGGCAGTCGCCACCGGGCCGGCGCCAATATGTGAGGGTGAGCCTGCAGGCACCAGGTAGAGCGGGGGCCGACGTGGTGGTGCACGCCGCCGGCGGTCCGTCGTCGCACCTGCTCGGGGGACTGGCCGGTGCGGACGCGCTGGCGGTCGTCCCGGAACACGTCACCCGGATCCGCCGCGGGGATCCCGTCACACTGCTGGTCTTAGACGATGTCGACGACTGAGCCCCCGGCGGGTGCCGGCTTCACCCATCTGGACACCGCCGGGCATGCGCGGATGGTCGAGGTTGGGGCCAAGGCCGTCACCCGTCGGGAGGCGGTCGCGGTCGGCCGGGTGCTGGTGGCACCGCACGTTGTCGCCGCGTTGCTAGACGGCGCGCTGCCGAAGGGCGATGCGCTCGCGGTGGCCAGGATCGCCGGGATCATGGGCGCAAAAAGGACCCCCGACCTGGTGCCGCTGTGCCATCCGGTCGCGCTCACCGGTGTCGACGTCGAGGTCAGCGTGGTCGAAGCGGGTGTGCACATCCGGGCCAGCGCGCGCACCGCCGACCGGACCGGGGTGGAAATGGAGGCGTTGACCGCGGTGTCGGTGGCGGCGCTGACAGTTGTGGACATGGTCAAGGGCCTGGATCCGGCGGCAGTCATCACCGGCGTCGGGGTGGTCCGCAAGACCGGCGGTCGGTCGGGGACCTTTCAGCGCGACGGGCAGCCGTGACCGGCCCGCCCGACGGCCCGCCCGACGGCCCGCCCATCGGCCCATCCGATCAACCGTCCGACGAGCCGCTGGACGCCGGACTGGTCGCCGCCGACCTGACCTGTCGGGTCATCACCGTCTCGACCCGGGCAGCGGCGGGGGTGTACCCGGACGCGACCGGGCCGGTCATCGCCGCCGCGCTGGCCCACCTCGGGGCCCGGGTGCAGGGACCCGTTCTGGTGCCCGACGGCGACCCGGTCGAGCAGGCGCTGCGGGATGCGGTCGGCGATGGGGTCGACGCGGTCATCACCACCGGCGGCACCGGATTTACCCCGACCGACCGGACCCCGGAGATGACCAGGCGGGTGCTGGAGCTGGAGATTCCGGGCATGGCGGAACTGATGCGTGCCCGCGGGGTCGCGGCCGGCGTGCCGACGGCCGTGTTCAGCAGAGGCGTGGTGGGGGTCGTCGGCGCTACCCTCGTGGTCAACCTGCCCGGGTCGCGGGGCGCCGTCCGGGACGGGTTGGAGGTCCTGCTGCCCCTGCTGGTCGATGCTGTCCGTCATCTGCGGGGGCCCGCCGGCTGATCCCTGAACAGGGTCGACCGGAGCGGTGAGCAGGCTGGCCGGTGGAGGTGGGCGTGTTCGAGTCGGGCCCGGGCAAGCGCGCGTGGCCGGTGCGGCTGTCAGACGGCCGCGTCGGGCTGCGTCCGATCGCTCGCCGGGATGCGGCCGCCTGGTTCGAGGTGCGCGCCCGAAACGCCGGCTGGCTGCGACCGTGGGAGGCCACCGCCCCCGGGGGAGCCGCGGAGACGCCGCGCACCTACCGCGCCATGGTCCGAGACCTGTTGGCCCAGGCCCGCCAGGGCCGCTGCCTGCCCTTCGTCGTGACCTGGGACGAGCGGCTGGTCGGCCAGCTGACGGTGTCGGGGATCACCTACGGGTCCGCCCGCTGGGGGCAGGTCGGGTACTGGGTTGACGGGGCGATGGCTGGTCGGGGAATCATCCCTACGGGGGTCGCGCTGGCCGCGGACCACTGCTTCGGTCCGGTGGGGCTGCACCGCCTGGAGGTCAACATCCGCCCGGAGAATGCGGCAAGCCTGCGCGTGGTCGACAAGCTGGGTTTCCGACCCGAGGGCGTACGCCCGCGTTACCTGCACATCGACGGGGCGTGGCGGGACCACCTCGGCTTCTCCATGGTGGCCGAGGACGTCCCGGAAGGGCTGTTGGTCCGTTGGCACCGGCGCAGCAATGAGGCGGCGGCCGGCCCCATCGTCGTCGCGCCGGAAGCCCGTGCGTTGGGGGAGTCGGCCGACACGCCCGCGTGATCCACGATTCTGCGACCGTGTCCTCCTACGGTTCCCGTGTGGGCTCCGGAATCGTCTACGCAGCCATCGGACTCGTCTGGGCGTGGTACGTCGCGTCTCGCCTCATGCATGCCCGATCGGAGCGGATCCCCGATTCGTTGCAGAGCGGTGCTCACGCCCGGTTGATACGCCGGGCGAGCATCGGACGTGCTGCCGGGACTGGAGGTTCCCGGTTCGTCGGAGCCGTTGTCGCCGATCGCCTGACGCCTCGCCTGACGCCTGCCCGACGCCGCGCGCGGCGTGCCACCGTCCGGCGCCGGCGGATGGTGCTAACGATTCTGCTCCTGGCCTCGCTGTCGCTTGGCGCGACTGTTGCTCTCGGTTTCCAGCCGGGCCCGGTAGCTGTTGCGGGCCCGGCGCTGACCGTGCTCTACCTGCTGGCCGGCAGGCGGGTCGGCCGGCGTCCGGTGCGAGCACCGGTCACCGGGCCGGTTGCCGTTGCTGCCGCCCGACCGGTGCCGGCCGATCCCGCATGGTCCGGGGTGCCGTTCGTCCCGGTGGTCGCCGACTGGTCTGCGGGCACCGTCGCCGTCGCCGCATCAGCGGTGTCCGTGGAGAGCGCTGATCACCTGGTCGACCCGCCGCAGGAAGCGACCGCGGCAGTGGCCGGGACTGCAGGCGTCCCCGGCTCCTGGCGGGCGGTCCCGGTTCCGCTGCCGACCTATGTCACCGCACCCCGGATAGCCCGCACTGTCAGCACCATCGACCTGGGGTCACCCGGCGCGTGGACGTCGGGACGCACCCTCGCGCCGGTCGCCCCGCTCGGCGCCGCCGACCGCGACGAACCCGGCGAGTCCACGCAGGAGTTGGAGCTGCCCCAGGCGGCCACCGGCTGAGCGACCCGTCTGTGTTAGCGTCTGGTTCGCTCCGCCTGGGGGCTGTGGCGCAGTCCGGTAGCGCACCTCGTTCGCATCGAGGGGGTCAGGGGTTCGAATCCCCTCAGCTCCACCCGGGATCGGGAGACTCGTGCGGACGGATGCCGAGCCCGAGCCCACAAGCGTCAGCCAACGGAGGCGCCGCCGATGAGAACACACATTGTCATCGCGGCGCGGTGAATGAGGCGTACAGGGACTTCGTCCGGGCGCGCGGCGGGGCATCTCACCTCTCGTGCAGCGCGGTCGCGCTTCATCGCCGCGATGTCGGTACCGTGACCCGCGTGTCGTGGCAGCTGACCGGGCATGACGTCGCGCTGCTGACGGCCATGGAGGAGTCGCTGTGGCGGGTCCTAACCCGGTTCGACACCGATTACATGGAGCGCATCCTCGCCGCGGACTTCATAGAGTTCGGACGCTCGGGAAAGACGTACACGCGGTTGGAGTGCCTCGCGATCGGCAGAGAGCCGATCCGTGTCCGACTTCCGCTCGGCGATCTGTGCGTGGTCCAGCTCGGTCCGAACACTGCCCACGTGACCTACATCAGTGAGGACCACGGAAACCAGGATCGCACCGAACGGGCGAATCGAAGCTCGATCTGGTCCCGGACAGTAGATGGTTGGGAGCTGCGTTTTCACCAGGGGACCCCGACCACCTGACGAGCTGTCAGCTCAACCAGGCGATGGTCCGCGATGGTAGGCCCCGCCGAAAACCAAGCGCGTTCGTGACCTTGGGCGGGATCCGGCGATGAGCCCGCATCCCTGGTCCGATGTCGTGGACCAGGGATGCGGGCTCATCGGAGAAAGCGGTGCGAACCCTCAGCGTCAGTAGCGACGGGCGCCCGCGGAGCTTTCGTCACCTTGGGACTGCCTCGCCTGCTGCGCCTGCTGCGCCTGCTGCTGAGCACGCTGACGGCCGGCCTGGGCATCGGCCTTGACCTGCTCGGTCTGCTGCTGGCCCTTCTGGTAGGCGTTGCTCCACAGCTGCCCGGCAACCTCGCGGCCACCAAGACCAAAGGCCAGACCAGCGGCCAGACCCAGCGTTCCCAGCAGGGCCGCGTAGGTGATGATCACGATCGACGGCGCGATGTGCAGCTGGGTCAGGATCATGAACACGGCGATGGCCATGATGATCGTCGGGACGACGGTCTCCACGATCTTGCCGGTCGGGGTGTCACCCACGGTCTTCTGCACCGCGGCAACCACCACGCCCGCCAGCCCGGCCGCGACCAGCAGGATCAGCAGGGCAGCGAACACGTTGGGCAGGTATCCGAGGACCTGGTTCATGAAGTTTGTCAGCGCGGGGATCTGCAGGGCGCCGATCGCCGCGGACAGCGCGTAGACGAAGATGACCCAGAACGCCACGACCCCGACCAGGTGGGAGGGCTTGCCGTCCGGGCTCATCCGGCTCACAGCGTTGCGGGCCCGGCCCTGGGTGAGACGGCGGTCGATGCCGACCTTCTCGAGCAGCTTGTTGAGGACCCCCTTCACGATCTTCGCGATGATGTACCCGATAACGAGAATGACCAGGAACGCAAGGATCTTCGGGAGGTAGTTGAAGACGGAGTTCACCGCCTCCTGAAACGAGCTGGTGATATCGAACGCGGCACTCATGGTGTCCTTCGGGCAGGTCGGGTGCGCGCCGCCGCACCGAGGCGCTCGGCGCAGGTGGGTCGGCGTCACTGGGTCGTGTCGGTACGCGCCTGATCGCTGACGACAGGTGGAAACCCGCCGCGACGCGCCGATATGCGGACGTTGCCGGAGGTCTCCCGGTGAGCAGCGCTGGGACAGCTTGAGGTGATCGTGCGGCCGGTGCGTAGCTCATGGTCGGCGGGGTCCGGGCCGTTGGCGTGTCGAAGCCGGATGCGGCGTCCCGCAGCGGCGACAGAAGTGACCTTACAGGTGAAGGCAGGCTGGTCCAGTCGAAACACGCCGAAGCAGCGTGTCGGGGGTCAGCCGATCCAGCTGGCGAACCACATCCGGGACCGCCACGCGTCGTACGGGATCAGCTGGTCGGTCAGCACCGGATATAGGAAACCGCTGTCGACCACCACGGCCAGAACATAGGCACCGCACAGAGCGGCGACCACGGCCCGGCGTCGACCGGTCCCGCAAAGTATGGTCCCGACCACCACGGTTACGGCGATGATCAGGAACGGCAGGGTGGCGATCGCGTAGAAGGAGAAAATCGTCCGGTCGGCAAAGAACAGCCACGGCACCCAGGTGCCGGCAACACCGGCCAGCGCCAGGCCGCCGCGCCAGTCCCGGCCGGCCGCCCACAGCCACGCGCACACCAGCAGCGCGACGATCCCGCCCCACCACAGCAGCGGGGTGCCCAGCGCGTGGATCGCACGGGTGCAATTGGTGGTCGTGCAGCTGCCGCCGTTGCCGGCCAGGTTGCCGGTGTAGGCGAACGCAACCGGTCGGGCCATCAGCAGCCATCCCACCGGCGAACTGGCATAGGGATGCGGGCTGCTCAGGTGGACGTTGAAGTTCAGCATCTCCGCGTGGTAGTGCCACAGACTGCGCAGTGCCGTCGGCACGACCCGCCCCAGCCCGGATGGCGGGTGGGTCTGCCCCCACTGGCGGTCATAGCCGACCGAGGTCGCGAACCAGCCGGCCCAGGCCGCGACGTAGACCACGACCGCCGTGCCCACCAGAGAGAAGAACGCCGGGACCGCGTCCCGTCCCGCCGTGGCCAGCCACGGGTGCCGGACCCCGATCGCCCGGCGCGCGCCGACGTCCCAGAGCACCACCATGACGCCGAACACCGCCAGCAGGAACACCCCGTTCCACTTGGTGGCGCACCCGGCACCGAAACACAGCCCGGCCATCAGCCGCCACGGCCGCCAGCCCGCCGAGGGCCCGCCGCGACGAAGCCGGCCCGGATCGGCTATCACCGCATCGGCAAGCCGGCCCCGCGTCCGGTCCCGATCCAGCAGCAGCGCACCGGTGCCCAGTAGTAGCCAGAAGGCGAGCAGCGAGTCCAGGATGGCGGTGCGTGCCTCGACGATGGCCAGCCCATCGACCGCCAGCAACAGCGCCGCCAGCGCACCCAGCAGGTTCGAGCGGGTAAGCCGCCGCACCATCCGGCCCAGAATCAGGATCGCGAGCGTTCCGCAGACCGCCGTCATGAACCGCCAACCGAACGGGTTCATACCGAACATCGCCTCGCCGACGGCGATCAGCCACTTGCCCAGCGGGGGGTGGACGACGAAGGAGCCGGTGTCGGTCCAGATGTGGGTCGTGCCGGCGAGGATCTTCGGATCCGCGACTTTCGCGTCGGGGTAGTTCAGCTCGACCCCGTTGTTCAGCAGCGACCATGCGTCCTTGGCGTAGTAGGTCTCGTCGAACACGAAACCGTGCGGGCGGGCCAGGTGGGCGAAGCGCAACAGCCCCCCCAGCGCCGTGATCGCCAGCAGCACCAGCCACCAGCCGATCCCGGCCGTGGGCATGGGCGGGACCAGACGCCGGCGCAGTGTCGGCAGTGTCGCGCCGGCGGCGTCGGTGCCCAGCGGCGCGGTTTCCCGGCGTTGCTCAGCGACGGTCACGCACTGCCCTCCCGACCGGTGCTCACCGCGACTGCCGCGGTCGGCTCATCGTAGGGAGACCGTGCGCCCCGCGGCTCTCCGGCTGACCTACTCGCCGGCTTAGGCGCTGTCCAAGGCAACCGACGGAGCTCGCCCGGACACTGGCGTACTGCCAACCGTGCGGCGGCGCGGTCGGCGGCCCTGCAGACGCCGTCCGAAGTACGCCAGTGTCCGCCGAGAGCGGGATCCGGGTCGGATTTCGCGGCTGGGAGGATCGCGTGGTGGCCGGCGACGCAGCAGCAGCGGGCAGTCCGGGACCGACGGTGGTTCCGGGAGCTCGGGGGCGGGGAGCTGCCGGGCCGGGAGTTTCGGGGCCGGGGGCGGTCGTGCTGGCCGCCACCCCGATCGGCAATCCGGGGGACGCGAGCGCACGGCTACGGGAGCTGCTGACCAGCGCCGACGTCGTGGCCGCCGAGGACACGCGCCGGTTGCATCGGCTCTGCGCGGCCCTCGGTGTCCGGCCCGGCGGGGTGGTTGTCAGCCTGCACGAACACAACGAACGCAGCCGCGCCGACCAGCTTGTCGCTCGGGCCGCCGCCGGGGAGACGGTGCTCGTCGTAAGCGATGCCGGCATGCCCACCGTCTCCGATCCCGGCTACCGGGTGGTCACCGCTGCCGTGCGTGCCGGGGTCGAGGTGACAGCGGTGCCCGGGCCCTCGGCGGTACTGACCGCGCTGGCGGTGTCCGGGCTACCCACCGACCGGTTCTGCTTCGAGGGGTTCCCGCCCCGGCGCCCCGGCGAACGCGACCGCACACTGGCCGGGCTGGCCGCCGAACAGCGCACCCTGGTGTTCTTCGAGTCCCCCCGCCGGACGGCGGCGACCCTTGCTGCGCTCGCAGACGCGTTCGGCCCGGATCGGCCGGCCGCCCTGTGCCGAGAGCTGACCAAGACCCATGAGCAGGTGCTGCGCGCCCCGCTGGGTGAACTGGCGGCCACCGCGGCGCTGACACCGGTGCTCGGCGAAGTGGTCCTCGTCGTTGCCGGCGCGAGCGCAGCCCCGGCCGCGACGGCGGCGGAAGCCGCCGCGGACCCGGCGGGGTTGGCAGCGGCGGTGGCGGCCCAGGTGGCGGCCGGGGCCGATCGCCGCACCGCGCTGCGGGAGGTGGTGCAACGGACCGGGGTCAGCCGACGCACCGTCTATGACGCAGTCGTCGCCGCCCGCCACGCCTCGGACTGACTCCCGCCCCACCGGGACTGACTCCCCTCAGGCCTCGGACTGGCTCCCGTCACACCTCGGGGTGACCTAGCGTCTCCCCCGTGCGATACCTCAGTGGTCAGCAACCTGCCTGGGACCTGACCTACCGCGACGTCTTTCTGGTGCCCACGGCATCGGAGGTCACCTCCCGCCTGGATGTGGACCTGGCCACCGCGGACGGAACGGGAACCACGATCCCCCTGGTCGTCGCCAACATGACAGCGGTCAGCGGGCGGCGGATGGCCGAGACCGTGGCCCGGCGTGGGGGGATGGCCGTCCTCCCGCAGGATCAGCCGGACGAGGTGATGGCCGAGGTCATCGAGTGGGTCAAGGGCCGCCATCCGATCTTCGAGACAGCGCTGCGCCTGGCACCGGAGGACACGGTCACCGATGCGCTGGCGTTGATCGACAAGCGTGCCTACGGAGCGGTTGTCGTGGTGGTCGAGGGTGCGCCGGTGGGGGTGCTCACCGCCGCGGACTGCGCCGGGGTCGACCGGTACACCCCGGTCGCGGCGGTGATGAGCCGGGACCCGGTGACCCTGGACGCCGATGTCGTGCTGCGCGACGGGGTGGCCGGCGCCTTCGACACCCTCGCCGGGGCGCGCCGCCGGTTCGCCCCGGTGGTCCGGGACGGGCTGCTGGTGGGGGTGCTGACCCGGACCGGGGCGCTTCGTTCCACCATCTATCCGCCGGCGCTGGACGCGGGTGGGCGGCTGCGGGTCGCGGCCGCGATCGGCGTGAACGGCGACGTGTCGGGGCGGGCCAAGGCGTTGCTGGCCGCCGGGGTCGACACGCTGGTCGTCGACACGGCCCACGGGCATCAGGCCAAAATGCTTGACGCACTGGAACAGGTGCGCCAGCTCGGCCCCGGGGTGCCCGTCGTGGCCGGCAACGTGGTCACCGCCGAGGGCACCCGGGACCTGCTGGGGGCCGGCGCTGACATCGTGAAGGTCGGGGTCGGTCCGGGGGCGATGTGCACCACCCGGATGATGACCGGGATCGGCCGCCCGCAGTTCTCCGCCGTCGCCGAATGTGCCGCGGCGGCCGCCGAAGTCGGGGGCTGGGTGTGGGCCGATGGGGGCGTGCGCCATCCCCGCGACGTCGCGCTGGCCCTGGCCGCCGGGGCATCGCAGGTGATGATCGGGTCCTGGTTCGCCGGCACCCACGAGAGCCCCGGGGACCTGATGCGCGACGGTGAGGGCCGGGCCTACAAGGAGAGCTTCGGAATGGCTTCGGCCCGGGCGGTCGCGGCCCGGACCCGCGCCGACAGCCTCCTCGAGCAGGCCCGCAAGGCCCTGTTCGAGGAGGGGATCTCCAGCTCGCGGATGTCGTTGGACCCGCAGCGGCCGGGAGTGGAGGACCTGTTGGACACCATCACCGCGGGGGTGCGCAGCGCCTGTACGTACACGGGCGCGCGGACGCTGCGGGAGTTCACCGACCGCGCGGTCGTCGGGGTGCAGTCCAGTTCCGGCTACGACGAGGGCCGCCCGCTCCCGGCGGGCTGGTGAGACCGCCCGCTCCCGGCGGGCTGGTGAGACGGCCAGCTCCCGGCGGGCGGGTGGGCGGGCTCAGCGGGGGCTGAGCACGCAGAATTCGTGTCCGTCCGGGGCGACGAGGACGTCCCAGGTGATCCCGGACGCACGCCTGCCCTCCGGGCCGAGCTGCCCGACGTCGACGGTCTGCGCCCCGGCCGCGACGAGGGCCGCCGTCGCCGCGTCCTGGTCCTCCCCCTCGAGGGGGGCGACGTCGAGGTGCACCCTGTCCTTCGGCCGGGGGGTGATCCCCGAGCCGGGTGAGGCGTTCAGCTCCAGGAAGGGCCCGCGACCGCCCGGGGCACGAAGTCCGTCGTGGGCATCGGCGATGGCGACGACGTCCCAGCCGGACGCCTGCGTCCAGAACCGCAAGGAGGCCGGCGGGTCGTCGGTGTTGAGGACGATCGCGGCGATCGGCCCGGTGTCGGCGTAGGCCCCCCGTGGCTCCAGCACGCAGAACTCGTTGCCCTCCGGATCGGCGAGCACTGTGAAGAGCGCGTCGGCCGACTGCCCGACGTCGACACGCCGTGCGCCGGACGCCAGCAGCGACTCGACCTTCCGGTGCTGGTCGTCCGTCGATGCCGACGCCAGGTCCAGGTGCACCTGGTTCGGACCCGACTTCCGGTCCGTCACCAGCACGAAGCACAGCTCGACCTGACCGGGCGCGGCGTCGGCGGGGGCGACGTCCACCTCGTCCGCTGCCTGGTGGGTGACCGTCCACCCGAGCGCGCGCGCCCACCACCGCCCCAACGCACGGGGGTCCGAGCTGTCCACGATGACGTTCACCAGTCGGGTCGGCACGCCCGACACCCTGGCGTGTGCCACCGGCTGACGCAACGTCGACGGGCCGGTGCCAGGTCCTGGCACCGGCCCGTCGCGGGTGGGACTACTTGCCACGGCCGGTCTCGGACTGCAGCTCGTCGATCATCTCCGAGGCGCCCGCCTTGTCCAGGCCGTCCGGCACCTCGTGCCCGGCCTCGCGGGCAAGGGTCTCCAGGTAGCTCTTCTGTGGGCCGGTCATGGGCTCCCCGCCGGTCACCCAGTCCTTGGGGTCCTTGCTGGGGTCGCCCACCCCGCCGCCGGCAACGTCGGCGCTGTTGTTGCCCGGCAGCGGCTTGCCGGCGCTCTCCTGCATGTCCTGGTCGGTCTGCTGTTCGCTCATGTGTTCGAAGGTACCGGGTGGTCCGGGGCCCGGGCACCCCGGCCGCCGGGCGCGGGCTGGCTAGGGTCGACTGTTGTGTCCCACGTCCTGACAGCGGTGGCCTGGCCCTACGCCAACGGCCCCCGCCACATCGGCCATGTCTCCGGCTTCGGAGTCCCCTCCGACATCTCCAGCCGCTACCTGCGGATGGCCGGGCACGACGTGCTGATGGTCTCCGGCACCGACGAGCACGGGACGCCGATCCTCGTGCAGGCCGACGCCGAGGGCGCCAAGCCGCTGGAGCTGGCCGACCGGTACAACCGCGTCATCGTGGAGGACCTGGCCGGGCTCGGACTGTCCTATGACCTGTTCACGCGGACGACCACCCGCAACCACTACGCCGTCGTGCAGGAGCTGTTCCGGACCCTGCACCGCAATGGCTATCTGGTCCCGAAGACGACCACGGGGGCCATCAGCCCGTCCACCGGGCGGACCCTGCCCGACCGCTACGTGGAGGGCACCTGCCCGATCTGCGGGTACGAGGCGGCACGGGGGGACCAGTGCGACAACTGCGGCAACCAGCTGGACCCGACCGACCTGATCGACCCGCACAGCCGCATCAACGGTGAGGTTCCCCGTTTCGTCGAGACCGAGCAGATCTTCCTGGACCTGCCGGCGTTGACGCAGGCGTTGGGGGACTGGCTGCGCGGGCGCAGCGACTGGCGGCCGAACGTGCTCAGCTTCAGCCTCAACCTGCTCGATGACCTGCGTCCACGGGCGATGACCCGCGACATCGACTGGGGTATCCCGGTGCCGCTGGAGGGCTGGGCGGACCGCCCGACCAAGAGGATGTACGTGTGGTTCGACGCCGTCGTCGGTTACCTGTCCGCCTCGATCGAATGGGCCCGCCGGTTCGGCACCGACCCGGACGCATGGCAGCGCTGGTGGTGCGATCCGGCGGCGGTGCAGAACTACTTCATGGGCAAGGACAACATCACCTTCCACGCCCAGATCTGGCCGGCGGAACTGCTCGGTTACAACGGGCATGGCGCCCGGGGCGGTCAGCCGGGACTGTTCGGAGAGCTCAACCTGCCCACCGAGGTGGTCAGTAGCGAGTTCCTGACGATGACCGGCGCCAAGTTCGCCACCTCCCGCGGGGTGGTCATCTATGTCCGGGACTTCCTGCGCGACTTCGGCCCGGATGCGCTGCGCTACTTCATCTCCGTCGCCGGGCCGGAGACTCACGACGCCGACTTCACCTGGGCGGAGTTCGTCCGGCGCACCAACTTCGAGCTGGCCAACGAATGGGGCAACCTGGTCAACCGCTCGGTGTCGCTGGCACACCGAGGGTTCGGCGCGGTGCCCGAGAGCACCGATCCGACTGATCAGGACAGAGCACTGCTCACTAGTGCGGGCGCCGCCTTCGACACGGTCGGGAACCTGCTGCGACGCAACCGGGTTCGGGCGGCCGCGGGTGAGGTGATGCGGGTCGTCGGCGCGGCCAACCGCTATCTGTCCGACACCGCGCCGTGGAAGTTGGGCGACGACCGGGCCCGGCAGGCCACGGTGCTGCACACGGCGCTGCAGGTGGTCGACGACGTGAAGACCATGTTCACCCCGTTCCTGCCGCACTCCTCCCAGGCGGTGTTCGTTGCTCTCGGCGGCGACGGGGTCTGGGCGGCGCAGCCGCAGATCCGCGAGGTGGTGGATGACATCGAGGTCCCCGGCGGGGAGCCGGTGGGTACCGGCATCCCCGACTTCGGGCGCAGCTACCCGGTGCTGACCGGGGACTATGCCGCGGAGCTGGCCCGCTGGGAACGGGTGCCGCTGCCGGTCGGACGTCCGCTGCGCAAGCCTGCGCCGTTGTTCGGAAAGCTGGACCCGAAGCTCGCCGAGACCGGGCCCGAGTGGGCGCCGATCACCGCGCCCGTCGGGTCGTGAGCCGCTCGGCCGGTCGGCGCGGGGACCCGCCTCCGGCACCGGATCCGCTGCCGATCCCGGTGGCTGATGGTCACTGCCACCTGGACCTGGCGCACGCCGGCAACCCCGACACTCCCCAGCAGGCGCTGGATCTGGGTGCCGCGCTGGACCGGGCGGTTGCGGTCGGCATCGACCGGGTCGTGACGGTCGGGACCGACCTGGCCAGCTCGGCATGGTCGATGCGCTGTGCCCAGCAGGACCGGCGGGTCGTGGCGGCGGTCGCGCTCCATCCCAACGAGGCGCCACTGCTGGCCGCGCACGGTCAGCTGGATGATGCGCTGGCGCAGATCGATGCACTCGCCGGCTCCGACGCCCGGGTCCGCGCGGTGGGGGAGACGGGCCTGGACCGTTTCCGCACCGACCACGCCGATGCCGCGGCGGCCGGAGCGCAGCGGGAGTCGTTCGCGACGCACATCCGGATCGCGAACCGGCACGGGCTGACGCTACAGATCCACGACCGCGACGCCCATGCCGAGGTGCTGGACGTACTCGACGAGATCGGCGCCCCCCAGCGGACGGTTTTGCACTGCTTCTCCGGAGACGCCGGATTCGCCCGCGCCTGTGTGGAACGCGGATACGTGCTCTCCTTCGCCGGCAACCTGACCTTTGGCAATGCTGATGCGCTGCGAGCGGCCGCCGCGGTCACGCCGATCGACCAGCTCCAGGTGGAGACCGATGCTCCGTTCCTGACACCCATGCCGTACCGGGGCCGGCCAAACGCCAGTTACCTGATCCCATTGACGGTTCGCCGCCTGGCCGAGGTGAAGCAGGTCGACGTCGACGAGCTGTGTGCAGCGCTCTCGGCAACTGCAGATCGATTGTACGGGCCGTGGTGAGCGGTGCTCCCGGTTTTGGCGGGGCGCTGCTCGGCCCTGGCGAGACCCGGGCGCTGCTGGGCGAGCTCGGAGCCGACCCCCGCCGCTCGCTCGGGCAGAACTTCGTCATCGACCCGAACACCATCACCCGCATCGTGCGGGTTGCCGGGGTGGGCGCCGGCGACGTCGTGCTGGAGGTCGGGCCCGGACTGGGGGCGCTGACTCTCGGGCTGTTGCCGGTCGTCGCCGCGGTCACCGCGGTGGAGATCGACGAACGCCTGGCCGCCGCGCTGCCACGCACGGTGGAGCGTCACGTTCCCGGGCTGGGCGAGCGACTTCGGGTGGTCGCCGCCGACGCGCTGCGGCTGACCGAGCTACCGGGACCGGCCCCGACCGCGCTGGTGGCCAACCTGCCCTACAACGTGGCGGTTCCGGTGCTGCTGCAGCTGCTGGCCCGGTTCCCGACGATCGCGCGGGCGCTGGTGCTGGTGCAGGCCGAGGTTGCCGACCGGCTGGCCGCCGGGCCGGGCAGCCGGGTCTACGGGGTGCCCTCGGTCAAGGCGGCGTGGTTCGGCCCGACCACGCGGGTGGGGACCGTTGGCCCCCGGGTGTTCTGGCCGGTGCCGCATGTGGAGTCCGGGCTGGTGTTGCTCACCCGGGCTGACCGGCCACCGGATGAGCCGGCACGAGAGCTGGTCTTCGATCTCGTCGACGCCGCCTTCGCCCAGCGTCGCAAGACGCTACGAGCAGCGCTCTCGGGCCGCTTCGAGGGCGGGGTGGGCGCCGAGCAGGTTTTGCGGGCAGCCGGCATCGACCCGGGGTTGCGGGCCGAGCGACTCGACGTCGCCGCGTTCGTCGCCCTCGCACGTTCGGCCGCGAGCATCCCCGCTGCCGTGGCCGGCGTATGACACCGCCGGCCACCCGCACCGTCACTGCCCGCGCACCGGCGAAGGTCAACCTGGCCCTGGTCGTCGGGCCGCTGCGCCCCGACGGCTTCCATGACCTCGCAACCGTCTTCCACGCCGTCGACCTCTACGAGCAGGTGAACCTGTCCGAGGGCGCGCCGGGGATCCGCGTCATCGTGCACGGGGAGGGCGCCGAGATCGTTCCGACCGGGCCGGGGAACCTGGCGGTGGCCGCGGTGGCCGCCGTCGCCGCCCGTGCCGGGGTCGACCTGCGACGCCGCGGGGTCGACGTGGTGATCGCCAAGCGGGTACCGGTGGCGGCGGGTCTGGCGGGGGGCAGCGCAGATGCGGCGGCCGCGTTGCTGGCCGCTGACCGGTTGTGGCGCGCCCGACTGGGGCGGACCCAGCTGGCTGCGCTGGCCGAAAACCTCGGCAGTGACGTGCCGTTCAGCCTTCATGGCGGGACGGCGTTGGGGACGGGACGCGGTGAGGTGCTCACGCCGCTGGCGAGCACCGGTTCGCTGCACTGGGTCCTGGCGTTCGGCTCCGGCCAGCTGGCCACGCCCCGGGTGTTCGCCGAGCTGGATCGGATGCGGGAGCGGCTACCGGATCCGGGGGGTCAGTCCCGGCCCGGGGTTCCGGGGCCCCTGCTGGCGGCTCTGCGGTCCGGTGACCTCACCGCCCTCGCGGCCGCGCTGAGCAACGACCTGGAGCCGGCCGCGATCGCCCTTGCCCCGTTGTTGCACCGCTGCCTGGATCGCGGACGCGCGGCCGGGGCGATGGCAGCGGTCGTGTCCGGGTCCGGGCCAACATGCGCGTTCCTGGCCCGCGACGAGGCGCACGCCGCGGGGGTGGCCGTAGAGCTGACCGATCAGGGAGTGTGCCGGGCGGCGGTCACCGTGACGGGTCCGGTCGCCGGTGCAGCGGTGACCGGCTGACCTGCCTGCTCCGGAGTACCCGGCGGTCCGGCGAACACGCCCCGGCGGGCGGCCCGGCGCAGCGCCACCAGCACCGCGCGACCGCTGAGCAGGGTCAGCACCGCCAGGGTCACTCCTCGGACCAGGTCCCAGCCCAGTGAGGTCAGCACGCTGAACCGGACGAACGCCATCAGGTTGTCCGGCAGTGGCGCGCCGGGAGCGAAGCCGAACCCGCCGGTTGTCGCCGCCGGCCCGGTCAGGTAGGGCCACAGGGTCAGGTTCATCACGGCCCCGAAAGCGAGTCCGGCGACCAGCCCGTAGGCGGCCAGCAGCAGCACCTCGGCGCGACGGCGGGCCGAGGGTAGGCATCCGGCACCGAGCCCGATCCACGCCGCGCCGAGCATCTGAAACGGTAGCCACGGTCCGACACCGCCGGTCAACAGCGCGCTGGTCAGCAGGGTCACGGCGCCCAGCACGAACCCGAAACCCCGCCCGAGCACCCGCCCGGCCGGCAGCAGCAGCAGGAACACCGGTTCGATCCCGGCAGCCCCGGCGCCCAGCGGGCGCAATGCGGCGCCGACGGCTGCCAGCACCCCCAACATGGCGATGGCCCGCGCGTCGAATCCGCGCTCGGAGATCTCGGCCAGCACGACGGCCAGCACTAGCGGCACCAGCACCGCGAACAGCCACGACGCGGAGGTCCCGCCGGCGAGCGGACTGCCGGCCCGGATGAACAGCGGCCAGCACAGCCCGAGCACGCCGATCGCGGACGCCACCGCGATCGCCCCCGTGGTACGTGGGCGCAGCGGAACCGCGCGCCCGGGTTCCGTCGGCCCGCCCGGTTTCGGCGCCCCGCCGCCGGGCGGACTGGTCGGCGCTCCCCCGCCGGGTTGGCGCATCAGGCCCGCTCTGCCAGGCGCGCCCGAACCTGCCCGACGGTCAGCCAGCGATCGGGGGCCAGGATCCGCGCGACCTGCGGCGCGAATGCCGGAGAGCCGGTCACCACCTCCGCGGTCGGCCCGTCCACGACCACCGCGCCCTCGGCGAGCACGACCACCCGGTCGGCGGCGTCGGCGGCCAGCTCGACGTCGTGGGTGGCCAGCAGGATCGCGTGCCCGTCGGCGGCCAGTGCCCGCAGCGTGCTCACCAGCGCAGTCTTGCCCGGCTGGTCCAGCCCGCGGGTGGGCTCGTCCAGCAGCAGCACGGGCGGTCCGGCGGCCAGCACGATCGCCAGGGCCAGGCTCAGCCGTTGTCCCTCGGACAGATCCCGGGGATGCCGACCCGGGTCCACACCGGCGGTCAGGCGCGTCAGTAGCCGGGCGGTCGTCCCGGACGCCACGGTCGGGTCCGCGCGGACGGCATCGACATCGGCTGCCCGGCATTCCTCGGCGACGCTGGCCCCCCACAGCAGCTGGCCCGGCTCCTGCGGCACCATTCCGACGTGGCGTAGCACCGTGCGGGCGGGCAGCCGCGCCGGGTCGACGCCAGCGGTTGCGACGGTGCCGCTGTCCGGGGCCCGCAACCCGGCCAACAGGTTCAGCAGCGTCGACTTGCCCGACCCGTTACGGCCCATCACCGCGGTGACCGTCCCTGCTCGCAGCGCCACACTCACCCGGTCCAGCGCCCGGACCTGCCCATAGCGCACCGTCACCCGGGTCACCGAGGCGGTCACCGATCCCGCGCCGGCGCCGAGCCCCGGCAGACCCGTGGCCGATGGGGGTGGGGGCGGGGCCGCGCCGAGCCGCTCCCGCAGTGGGCCCGCGTGTCGGCGGGCGTCGCGCACCGTCAGCGGAATCGGCGACCAGCCGACCGCCCGGGCCAGTTGCACCACCGGGGGCGCGACCGACGAGCCGGCCAGCAGCCCCGCGGGCTCGCCCACCTGGACCGCCGCCCCGCCGCCAGCCACCAGGACCACCCGGTCGGCATGGTGGGCCACCCGTTCCAGGCGATGCTCGGCGACGACAACGGTCAGCCCCAGATCGGCGACGAGGCGGGCCAGGGCGCCGAGCACGTCCTCGGCGGCGCCGGGATCCAGCGCGGAGGTCGGCTCGTCCAGGACGAGCACCCGGGGATGCACCGTGAGCACGCTGCCCACGGCCACCCGCTGCGCCTGGCCGCCGGACAGGGTGGCCAGCCGCCGTCCCCGCAGTTCAGCCAGGCCCAACAGGTCGAGGGTCTCCTCCACCCGGCGGCGCATCGTGGCCGGTGCGACCCCGAGCGACTCCATCCCGTAGGCCAGTTCCTGCTCGACGGTGTCGGTGACGAAGCCGGCCCGCGGGTCCTGCCCGACCCATCCGACGACGTCGGCCAGTTCCCGCGGCGGGTGGGTGGCGGTGTCGCGGCCGGCGACCAGCACCCGCCCGCTCAGGATGCCGCCGGTGGCGTGCGGGACCAGCCCGTTCAGCGTGCCCAGCAGGGTCGACTTGCCCGACCCGGTGGGCCCGGCGACCAGGACGAACTCGCCTTCGACCAGGGTCAGGTCCACCCCGCGGAGCACCGGCGCCTGGCCCGCGAAGGTGACCCCGACCCCGTCGAGGGTGATGACGGCGCTCATCAGCCGGGCCTGCTCACCGGGACGGGCCTGATCATCACGGCGGGCCTGGTCATCGCGGCCGCAAAGCTGCCGGAAGTGCCGCCACCAGGATCCCGGCCGCGGCGAGCGGCGGCAGCCCGGGAGCGGTCAGCGGCACGGTCGTGGCGATCAGCGCGCCGGCGCCCAGCGCAGGCTCGGTTGCCACCAGCGCGAGGGCGGCCGCTGCCAGCAGCCCGGACCCGGCCACCAGGGATTCCGTTGCGCGCCACGGCTGCGGGCGGTAGCGGGTCCGCGGGCTGCGGCGGGAGCCGACGACCAGGGCGATCACCAGCAGGACGATCCCGACGACGAACACCACCACCGCGCTGGCCAGGCCATCGAACCCGGGGCCGCCGGCGCTCGCGCGGTCCAGGGCCGCCAGGCCCCCGGCCAGCAGGCCGTAGGTCCCCACCAGAACGGCGACCAACCCGCCCAGCCCCGTCGCCGCGCCGGTCATCCGGACTCCGCGCCTGAGTTGGACCCGGCGTCCGTAGCCGCGGGCATCCATCGACGCCGCCAACGCCAGTGAGCGTTCCAGGGCACCGTGCAGCACTGGCACCGCTGTCTGGCCGAGCGCCCGCAGTCCTCTCCCGGACCGCCCGCGCAGCCGACGGGCCAGGCGCACTCTGCCGATCTCAGCGGCCAACTGCGGGGCCACGGTGACCGCGACGACGATCGCGACGGCCACCTCGTACAGCGCCCCGGGGACCACCTTCAGCAACCGCAACGGGTCGGCCAGCGCGTTCGCCGCCCCGACGCAGCACAGCAGCGTGGCCAACTGCAGCCCGGCGCTGGCACCCCCGACCAGCGTCTCGGCGGTGACCGGGCCGCCGAACCGGATCCCGGCGAAAATCGCCGGCAGCGGCAGCTCGGGCAGCCGCAGCAGGACCGTGGACCCCGCGGCCGTGCCCAGCCCCACCGCCGAGACGGTCCGGATCACGACAACGACCCCGCCGAGGACCAGGAAGCTGCGGTAGGTCCGCGCCCGCGGCGCTGTTGTCTGCCGAGCTGCTACGACCAAGCCGGCGACGGCGATCATCAGGGCGAGCAGCAGCGGATTCGTGGCGCGACTGGCGGCCCCGGCCAACCCGAGAGCCCAGATCCACCACGCCAGCGGGTGCAGCGACGACGCCCATATCCGGTCCGGGGCTGCCTGCTGTCCGTGCGACGGGTCCGGGTTTCTCGTCGGTCCGCCCCTCAGCTGCCGGGTCGGCTGCGCCGTCGCGCCGAGTGCAGTGCTACTCATCGGTGCGCTGCCTGCTGTCCCGACGGTGTCGGTTGACGGCGAAGCCGCTCAGCGCCAGGACGCCCAGCAGCCCCAGCCCGATCCAGGTCCCCAACGCCGGCCCCGAGCTCGGGTCCGCGGGACGGGTGCCGCCGGTGAAGGCCAGCGGAGGATCAGAGGTGGGCCCGGGGGTGGCTGGGGTTGACGGCGCCGCGCTGCCCGGGCTGCTCGGCGGCGGTGAATCCGGCCCGGCGGTCGATGTGGCGGCAGGGGTGGTGCGCTCGCGCAGCGCGGGGGACCGGGAGGCCGTGGGGGAGTGAGCGGCGGCGGTCGAGAAGGTCGGCGACGGGTGAGCGGACGGGGACGACTGTCGTGTCGGTGTCGCTGTCGGTGTCGGGCGTGCGGACGGCGATGGTGACAGGCGTGCGGACCGCGATGGTGTCGGGCGTGCGGACGGCGACGGCGATGGCGATGCGCTGGCGCTCGGGCGCGGTTTGGCCACCGGGTCGGCGCAGCCGGTGACCGGGAAGCCGTCGATCGCGCAGATCAGCCCACCCCGCCCGAAGCGCAACCGGGCCACGGTTGCCGTCAGCTGCTGGGTTGTCGCGTCGGCCGGCCCGCTCGCGCAGGCGGCGCTATTACCCGGCGGTTGCTGTCCCGGTGGAGCGTCGGCAGCGGTCCCGAAGTCGAGGACGATCCCCACCCGTTTGCTCCCGGGAGCAGCCGGGACCCCGGCGCAGATCCGGGCGAAGGAGGCCGCGGCGCGCGGTGCGACCACCGCGCCGTCGGCGGCCAGCTCGTGCCGCCAGCCCTCGACAGCCCCGTCGGCGGGAACGACCGCGCCGGCGCCAGCCGTGGCGTAGGTCCACGTCGCGTCCAGACGGTGGAAATAGGCCCAGAACCGGTACCGGGTGGCGGCGGCCGCCGAACTCGACGCCTGCCCCGGCGCGGCGACTGACGGCAGCACGCCGATCACGGCCACCGTCAGCCAGACCGCGGTGGCGGCGCCGACCAGGTGCCGCCACCGGCGTGTCACCGTGTGCGCCGCCGCGAGCCCAGCAGCAGCACCACACCAACCAGCAGAGCACCGCTTCCGCCCAGCCCTAGCGGCAGGGTTGTCGGCGAACCGGTGCGGGGCAGCGTCGCCGCGGTCGTGGCCCCGGAGCCGACCGGTCCGGGTCCGCCGCGCAGGGTCGCCAGGATCCGCCGGGCGTAGTCGATGCCGGCGAAGCTCCGGGGATCCAGCCCGGCTGCGTGGATCGCCAGTGTTGCAAGGCCCAGTGCCCCCGACCGGTCGTGGCCCCGCTCGTCGGTGACGAAGGCGGGCAGTGCTCTCGGCAAGGCTGCGAGAGCCGCGTTCACACGGTTGCCGGCCACACCGAGCCGAGTGAGACCGAGGATCGCATTGAGCGTCTGTCCGACGTTCGGGGCGCCGGAGTAGCTGACAAGCCCGCCGGCTCGCATCGTGCCGGCCAGGTAGCTGGCGGCTGGCCGCGGTCCGGTCGCGACGCCACCAGCTGCGCACCCCGGCGCCGGAACGGCGGCGCGCAGCTGCCGGGCCGGGCGCACCGGGAACCCACCGCCGGCGTAGCCGAGCAGGGCACCGGAGGTTGCGAGCGGGTCCGCGGTCAGCCCGCCCTTGGTCTGGAAGGACAGCCCGCCGGCCCCTGCCCCGGCAGAGCAAGGCACCTGCAGTCCGTGCAGGGCGTCGATCGGTGTCCGACCCGCGGCTGAACGCAGCGCAGTCGGGTTCCCGCGGGAGGCGGCCAGCGCGCTCAACACCAGGCCGGTCGAGTTGGCGTCGGTGGCGGCCGAGGCACCGGAGAAGCCGAACCCCCCGTCGGGGTTCTGCACAGTGTGTAGCCACCGCAGGACCCGCCCCGCCGCCGCGGTCGCAACCGGGGTGCCGAGCGCGTTCAGAGCCTGCACCGCGGCGGCGCTGGCGTTGCTGTCCCAGCTGCCCGGGGCGCAACCGGTGTCGGGCTCGGGACGGTAGGAGGTGAAGGAGCCGTCGACGCACTGCTGGGCCAGCAGCCAGCTGATGGCTGGACGGGGAACGGCGACGCCGGCGGCGCGCAGGCCGCCGATGGCCTCGGCCTGCCGGAACACCCCGTCATAGGTCGGGTCCTGGCTGCCGAACAGGCCCCGGTCGCCGGTCGACTTGGTTGCGGCCGACGCGGTGCTCGACGTGGTTCCGACCGGCGCAGCAGCCGCCGCGGCTGGCACCCCGACCACGATCAGCGCGATCACGGCGACGCCGGCCGCAACGGTGCCGGACAGGCGGCGGAACAGGCGAGCTGCGGTCCGGCGGGGTGCGGTGGCGGGCGCAGCGGTTGGTGCGGTGTTGGGTGATGGTGCGATGGGGGTCACGCAAGCCTCTCGGGCGGCGCGGCGCGGCGAGAGGGTCGGCAGCACGCCGCACCCCTCGGGCGCGCCGTCGCCGATCACTCCCCCCTGCAGTCCACGACAGGTCGGACGGGGATCGAGCCCCTCGCGGGCGATCCGACTCGCCCGGGCCGGTAAGGCCGGCCCGGACCCACGGTTGCGGGACAGCGTCGGCTTGGTACCGACTTCTCCCGTCGAGGTCAGCTGCATCAGATCACGGGCCGCCGCGGGCGTCAAAGGCTCACCGACCGGCGGGCCGCCCGGGGTCTGTGGCAGCCTCGCAAGCGACATGGCCGCACCTTCCCCCCTCGTCAGCGTCGAGCGCGCGGACCTGCGCTACGGCACCCGGGACGTCCTGCGCGGGGTCAGCCTCGGGGTCGCCGCCGGGGATCGGATCGGTGTGGTCGGACGAAACGGCGGCGGGAAGTCGACGTTGGTCGGGGTGCTCTCCGGAGCCCTGACGCCCGACTCCGGCCGGGTTGTGCGCAACGGCGGCGCCCGTGTCGTGCTGCTCGGGCAGGGTGATGACCTGCCGCTGGATGCGACCGTGCGCAGCGCGGTGGTCGGCGACACCCCGGATCATGTGTGGGCCGCTGATGCCCGGGTCCGCGACGTGTTCACCGGACTGCTGGGCGGGGTTGCCGCAGCCGGCGCGGGTGGGTTGGACGCGCCGGTGGCCACGATGTCGGGCGGGGAACGGCGCCGGGTCGCCCTGGCAGCGGTGCTCTCCGGTCTGGGCGGGGACGTGCGTACCGCTGCATCGGCCGCGTCGGTGGGGGCGGCCGATGCCGGGACCACCTCCCTGGACGGGGTTGTACTGGTGCTGGACGAGCCGACCAACCACCTCGACGTCGACGGGGTGGACTGGCTGGCTCGGCATCTGGACGGGCGCTACGCCTCGACGGCCGGTGCACGTGGTGCCGTGGTCGTCATCACCCACGACAGGTGGTTTCTCGACGCCGTGGCCACCCGGACCTGGGAGGTCGTCGATGGCCGGGTCGAGGCCTATGACGGCGGGTACGCCGCCTACGTCCTGGCGCGCGCGGAACGCCAGCGGGTCGCCGACACCGAGCAGGAGCGTCGGGCGAACCTGCTGCGCAAGGAGCTGGCCTGGCTGCGGCGGGGGCCGCCGGCGCGGACCAGCAAGCCCAGGTTCCGCATCGACGCCGCGAATGCGCTGATCGCTGCCGAGCCCCCGGCCCGCGATTCCCTGCAGCTACAGAACTTCGCGACCGCCCGGCTCGGCCGGACCGTGCTGGAGCTGGAGAACGTCGACGCCGGAGTGGGTGACCGGGCGTTGTTCACCGGCCTGACCTGGCGGCTGGGACCCGGTGATCGGGTCGGGATCCTCGGCGCCAACGGGTCGGGCAAGACCACGCTGCTGCGGCTGCTGGACGGTGAGCTGGTCCCGACCGGCGGGCGGGTGGTGCGTGGGGCCACGGTGCGGCTGGCCCGGCTGGTGCAACAGGTCGAGCTGGTCGCAGACGAGGCGCGGGCCGACGCCGACGTCCGACTGCTGTTCGGCGGCTGGCGCGTGCTGGCGTCGGTGGAACGGCTGCGCACCGAGGTGGACCTGGGTGGCGACCGGACCATCGGCGCGCGGCAACTGCTGGAACGGTTCGGCTTCGCGGGCGAGCGGATGTGGACGCCGGTCGCGGACCTGTCCGGCGGGGAACGTCGTCGACTACAGCTGCTGCGGCTGCTGATCGGTGGACCCAATGTGCTGCTGTTGGACGAGCCGACCAACGACCTGGACACCGATACCCTGACGGTGCTGGAAGATCTGCTTGACACCTGGCCGGGCAGCCTGGTCGTCGTCAGCCACGACAGGTATTTCCTGGAGCGCGTCACCGACCGCACGGTCATGGTCGTGGGGGACGGGAGCATCCGCGACCTGCCCGGCGGGGTCGACCAGTACCTGGCAGAGCACCGCTTCCCGAATGCCGGGAGCGGGTCGCCCGGTTCGCAGAGCGGTGCTCCGGCGACTGCAGCCAGCAGGTCGAGCGGCCCGGGACGAACGGGGGTGGACCTTCGGGCCGCCCGGCGCGAGATCACCCGGCTGGAACGTCGGGTGGAGCGACTGGCCGCGGCCGAGGCCGCGCTGGCCGAGCAGATCGCGGCCGCCTCCGCGGATTACCAGCAGGTGCTGGGCCTCGACGCGGAGCGCCGGGAACTCGTCGCCGAACGCGAGCAGTCAGAGCAGCAGTGGTTGGAGTTGGCCGAGTCCGTCGAAGGCTGAGCGTTCTCAGCAGGACCGGATCGTCGTGCCCGGGGCGGGGCGCAGCGTTGTGGCGACACCCTCGGCTGCTCGGTCCAGCGTTACCGAAAGCGAGCCGGTCGCGGGACGATCCGCCAAGGTCGGAAACCAGATCCGGGTGTTGTCGACGACGATGAGCAGTCCGTCGTCGTCGCCGACCGGGGCGAAATCCGGCCCCGGCTCACCGAACGGGGGCAGCTGCATCTCGCGGCCGAGCGTGTCCACCACCGCGGCAACATCTGCGACCGGAACACCGATCTCACTGATCGAGAGCAGCGATCCGGCATCGAACGGACCCGCGCTGGGGTTGGCCAGTCGGTGACGGGCGATCAGTTCCAGGATGATGCCGTCCGGCCCGCGAAAGTACACCGACGCGCTGTCCCATTCCGGGGGCCCGAGGTGGATCCGGTCGCCGTCGGCCTCGAGCAGCTCCACGCGGCCGCGCAGCCATTGCATCCCGGCTTCGGCCGCGTCGGAGGGGATGAGGGCGGCCAGGTGGTGGTGCCCGCCGGTCGGACCGGCGGTCAGGTGCAGTGTCGAAACTCCGACACCCACGTCGGTATCGGACACCGGCAGGCCCAGCGCGGCGCCGTACCAGGCGGCCGTCGCGACCGGGTCCGGGACGGCCATCTGGACGGCGGCGATGCGCATACCCCGACGCTAGGGCGGGTCCGGTCCGGTCCGACCCGCAGCCGGTGGCGTGCGACATCATCGACACCGTGGACGGCGACCCGGAGACCGAGCCCGACTACCGGTTCACCCTGGCCAATGAACGGACGTTCCTGGCCTGGGTGCGGACGTCGCTGGGACTGTTGGCCGCCGGGGTGGCCATCGACCAGTTCGCCCCGCGACTGGGGATCACCGGTGCGCGCACGGCCGTGGGACTGGCCTTCGTGGCGCTGTCGATCCTCAGTGTGCTGGGCGGGGTGTTCCGCTGGCGGGCCGTGGACGCGGCGATGCGGCGTGAGGCCGCCCTGCCCCGGGTGCGACTGCCGTGGATCCTGGCCGGCGGGCTGGCGGTGCTGGCGCTGGTGGTGGCGGTGACGGTGGCCGTGGGCACGTCATGAGTCAGGGCGGGCCTGGGGGAGCGGCAGCGCCCACGGCGGGACGGCAACCGGAGCGCACTGCTCTGTCCTGGTCCCGGACCTGCCTGGGGCTGGGCGCCAACGGCTTTCTGTTACTGCTGCGCAATCGTGACCCCGGGGTGCTGGGGCTGGCGCTCGCCTCGTGGGCTGGCCTGCTCGCCGTTGGTGTTGTCGCGGTGGCTGCCAGCCGGACCCGCCAGCTCCGGACGGTTCCGCGGGGCGGTCGGGTCCGCGCCGGCTGGGAGGTCACTGCTCTCGGTGTTGGGGTTACGGTGCTCGCGCTGGGCTCGGCAGCGGTGTTCGTCGTCAGCGGGTCCTTGTAGAAGCGCGAGCAACGGTGATCAGGGGTGAGGTGGGCCGGTCAGTCCATGGTCGACGCGGGCGGTCAGCTCCTGCAGCAGACCAGCCAGATCGTGGCGCCGCTGGACCGAGAGCCCGGACAACAGTGCATGCTCGGAGGCCAGCAGCGACTCGAAGGCGGCGTCCACGCGCGCGCGGCCGTCAGGGGTGAGCCGGACCAGGACCCCCCGCCGGTCCCGCGGATCGGGGCCGCGCTCGACCGACCCACGCTGAACCAGCCGGTCCACGCGGTTGGTCATCGTCCCGCTGGTCACCAGGGTCTGGCGCAGCAGCTGCGAGGGCGTGAGCTGATACGGATCGCCGGCCCGGCGCAGCGCCGCGAGCACGTCGAACTCCCACTGCTCCAGGCCGTGCTCGGCGAACGAGGACCGGCGGGCCAGGTCCAGCTGCCGGGCGATTCGCCCGATGCGGGAGAGCACGCGCAGCGGGCTCGGGTCCAGATCCGGGCGTTCCCTGGCCCATGCGGCCACCAGCCGGTCGACCTCATCGCCAGCGCTTCCCGCCGGGGCGGCGTCGTCAGCGCTTGCCGCCGGGGCGGCGTGGTCAACCCTTGCCGCCGGGGCGGCGTCACTGTCCCGGGTACTCACCACCCCACGGTAGGCGCGTCAAGATTCTCGATGCCGAGATAACACCGCGAAGTGTCTCGATGGCAAGTATCTTGACGGAAAGGTATATCGTCAGTGGCTCAACCGCGCCGCCGAGAGGAAACCGATGCCTGTCTGGGATCCGCAGCAATACCTGCGCTTCGCCGCCGAGCGGGCGCGCCCGTTCGAGGACCTGCTCGCGCGGGTAGGCGCCACCAATCCGCGCACCGTCGTCGACCTCGGGTGCGGGCCCGGGAACCTGACCCGGGCGCTGGCCCAGTGCTGGCCGGGAGCCCGGGTGCACGGGCTGGACAGCTCGGAGCCGATGATCGCCGCCGCCCGCCAGGCCAGTTCCGGGCGGCTCACTTTCGAGCAGGGCGACCTGCGGGACTGGCAGCCGGACGAGCCCGTCGACGTGCTGATCAGCAACGCCACGCTGCAGTGGATCCCGGATCACCTGGACCTGCTCAGCGGCTGGCTGGACCGGCTCGGTCCCGACGGCTGGTTGGCTGTGCAGGTGCCGGGCAACTTCGCTGAACCCTCCCACGTGCTGTTGCACGAGCTGGCAGCTACCGAGCCCTACGCGGGCGCGCTGGCCGGTCAGCCCCTCTCCGGGCCGGCCTCCGGCGAGCCCGCGGACTACCTACGGGTGCTGCTCGATGCTGGTCGGCTACTGGCCGGACAGGTCGTCGTCGATGTCTGGGAGACCACCTACCTGCACGTGTTGCCGGGCCCGGATCCGGTTCTGCAATGGCTGTCCGGGACCGGGGCCCGACCGATCCTGCAGGCCCTGGCCGCGACGGGAACGGCGCTGGCCGACCGGTTCCGGGGCGAGCTCACGCAGCTGCTGGCAAGCGCCTACCCGCCCGGGCCGGCGGGCACGGTGCTGCCGTTCCGCCGGATCTTCGCCGTCGCGCACCGCGGCGGCCCGGCGTGAGCCGGCCCGCGGCGCCGGGCGGCCGGCCGGGCCTGGAACGCCTGCATCATGTCCAGCTGTCCTGCCCGCCGGACGGCGAGGACGCCGCGCGCGGGTTCTGGGTCGATGCGGTCGGCCTCGCCGAGGCAGGGAAGCCGAGTTCGCTCGTACCGCGCGGTGGCTGCTGGTTCCTTGCAACCGGGACCGGGTTGGCCGTCCACGTCGGGGTCGAGGACCCGTTCACCCCGGCGACCCGGGCCCACCCCGCCCTGCTCGTGGCGGACATCGCCGCGTTGGACGAGCTGGCGCGGCGGCTGCGCGCGGCGGGCTTCGATGTGCGCCCGGACGACCTGCTGCCCGGCTACCGGCGCTTCTACACCGACGATGCGCACGGCAACCGGGTGGAGTTCCTCACCCGCGACCCCACCACGGCCAGTCCCGGCTTCTGAGGGCCCCACCTGCGGGCCCAGGGTGGACCGGAAGGGTCCGTGGACCGACCGCTCAGGACCGGGGCAGTGCCGCCAGCCAGGACAGGATCCGGGGCCAGGCGTCGGCCTGCCCGGCCTGGTCGGCCTGGAAGGTGCCCCCGGTCCGGATGGTGTCCCCGTGGTCGGTGAAGGAGGTCTCGGTGTCCGGGTACCACGGGTCCAGCGTGCCCACGTAGTGCCCGGCATCGGCGTAGCTGAGCAGCGTCACCCGGCGGTTCGGGCGCAGCCGCGCCATCCGATCCCGGATGGCGACCCCGTGCGCGCACGACGGGCCGAGCAGATCATCGCCGCCGCAGACCACCAGCACCGGCCCCGCGATGCGCTCGACCCGGATCGCGTACGGCGAGGTCGGCGACGGGTGATCGAACTCGCGGTCCGGTGCCGGGGTCACGGGTCTGCCCCCCAGCGTCCACGCCGGCCCGTCCGAGCCACCGGCACCCAGCGGCACCGAGGAGGGGACCGCGGCCACCACCCCCGCGACCGTGTCCGGGAACGCGGCCCCGGCCAACAGCGCCGCCTCCCCACCACGGGAGGTGCCCCACAGCACAATCTGGCGGGGGTCGACCCCGGGTTCGTGCGACAGCAACCGGGCGGCGCGCCGGAAGTACTCCAGGGGGACGTTGTGCAGCGTCCTGGGCAGCCCGGGCGCGTTGAAGTAGGCCAACGCGAGCGCGGGATAGCCGTGCGCCGCCAGCAGGGCCGCCTGGTCCGACGTCGACAACCCACCCTCGGAACCACCGAAGACGACGACCGCCGGTCCGGGCCGACCGAGATGCTGCGGTGGGTACCAGACCTCCCCGCTGACGCCCATATCGGCGACGGTCAGCTCGTCCCAGTCGACCCCGATGTCCACCGGCAGCAACCGGACCACATCCAGCGCGGTCCGGTCGGTCCCGTCGACGATCACCGTGGTCCGAAGGGTCCACTGGTTGGGCATCGCGAAGCTGCGCTCGGATCCGTCGGGCGGGGCCAGCGTTTCCACCAGGCCCATCGGCCGGGCGCCGGCGTAGTCGCCCCCGACCGGAGCCTGGCGCGTGCTGACCCGGCCGTGGGCGTCGGCGCGGAACTCCGCCTGCGAGGACCAGGTGATCTTCTTGTCATCGACGGAGGTCATCCGCAGGGTCACGGTGCCGCCGGGCGCCAGCCCCGCGACGTTGATGGCCAGCGGCGTGTCGTAGCGGGCGCGAACCGGGCTGACCGAGAGGACCGGGCGCAGCTGACCCGCCGGATCCCTCGGCGCGCTGGCCGTGGGGGAGCCGTTGGCCGAGCCGGTCCCGGGCGCCCTCGTCGGGATGGACGCAACCGTCGGAACTGGCATCGGGACGGAGGCAACCGTCGGGACTGGCGTCGCGGCCAGCGTCGAGGCTCTCGTCGGGCCAGCGGTCGTGGCCGTCGTTGCGGTGCCGGCCGTTATGGCGGCGCCGCCCGCGCCGGTAGCGGAGCCGCTGCGACCTGGGACGATGGGCGGGGTCGGGATCGGGGTGCTTGCACCGGGCCTGCTGGTCGCGGGTGGGGCGACGACGGCGGGGTGCGAGCCGGGGGAGACGCAACCGCCGAGGGCCGCGAGCAGTGCCACCAGCCCGACCAACGTCGCCAACCGCGGGGGTCGGGCCACCTGCGTCTCCACTCCAGACGTTCGCGCAACCGGTCCGGCGGGCCCTACCCGCTGTGCGCGAGGACTGAACATTCCCACGCCGCGCACCCAGCCGTCGCCCGGAGCCGCCCATCCTGTGCGTCACCGTCCTACGCGACGGGCGTCGCCCCGGGCTCCGCCGCGGCATCAACTGCTGCAGTCCGCGGCGTCCACCCGGCGGCGCGGGTGGACGCCGCGGGCGCGGCGCGGGTGTCAGACTGACGCGGCGGTGAGCCGGTAGGTCCGCTGCAGTCCGGCGTGGGGTAATTGGCAGCCCGGAGGCCTTTGAAGCCTTCCAGTCCTGGATCGAGGCCAGGCGCCGGAGCGTGTCTCTCACAGTGATCGTCCTGGCGGCCGGTGCCGGCACCCGGATGCGGTCGTCGCGACCGAAGGTGCTGCACGAGATCGGTGGGCGCAGTCTGCTGCACCACGTCGTGGCCGCCGCGCGAGGGTTGTCCCCGGACCTGCTGGTCGTCGTGGTCGGGCACGGCCGGGACCGGGTCGTCGCGCACCTTTCTGACATCGACCCCCAGGCCCTGCCGGTGGCCCAGGAGCAGCAGCGGGGAACCGGGGACGCTGTGCGGTCGGTGGTAGTCAACCGCCCGGAGCTGGCGCAGCAGCCGGGCACCGTCATCGTCACCACGGCCGATACCCCGCTGCTGGACACCGACACGTTGCGCCGGCTCGCCGACGCGCGCGACTCCGCGGACGCGGCCGTCGCCGTGCTGACCGCGACCGTCGCCGACCCGACCGGCTACGGGCGCGTGCTGCGGGCTGCGGACGGCACCGTCACGGGCATCGTCGAGCACCGCGACGCCGACCCCGGGCAGCAGGCGATCACCGAGATCAACTCGGGGGTGTACGCCTTCTCCGCGGTCGCCCTGCCGGGGTTGCTGGCCACCCTGAGCAGCGACAACGCCGCCGGTGAGCTGTACCTGCCGGACGTGGTGGGCGCCGCGGTCGCGGCCGGGTTACCGGTGAGCGCCTTACGCATCGACGATCCGCTGCGGATCGAAGGCGTCAACGACCGGGTCCAGCTGGCCGCTCTCGGCGCGGAACTGAACCGACGCACCGTGCACGCCTGGATGCGCTCCGGTGTGACGGTGGTCGACCCGGCCAGTACCCGGATCGACGTCGCGGTCCGCCTGGAACCGGACGTGACACTGCTGCCCAACACCACTCTGCAGGGGGCCACGACGATCGACGCCGACGCGGTCGTCGGACCGGACACCACCCTGGACAACGTGCGCGTCGGCGCCGGCGCCCGGGTGGTGCGCACCCACGGCAGTGACGCCGAACTGGGCGCCGGCGCCTCGGTCGGGCCGTTCGCCTACCTGCGCCCCGGCACCGTCCTCGGGGCGCAGGGGAAGATCGGCACCTTCGTGGAGACAAAGAACGTCACCATCGGCGACGGCTCGAAGATCCCCCACCTGACCTACGCCGGTGACGCGAGCATCGGGGTGGGCACGAACATCGGGGCCAGCTCGGTCTTCGTCAACTACGACGGGCTCCGCAAGCACCGCACGAGCATCGGGGACCACTGTCGGACCGGGTCGGACACGATGTTCGTCGCCCCGGTCGAGGTCGGCGACGGTGCCTACACCGGTGCCGGAACGGTGGTCCGCCGCGACGTGCCACCCGGCGCGCTGGCGATCAATGTGGCCCCGCAGCGGAACATCGAAGGGTGGGTCGGGCGCAACCGCCCCGGCTCGGCGGCCGCGGCTGCCAGTGCGCGCGCCCGCGGCAGCGCCGCTGACCCGGCTGAGGATGCCAGCGCCGCCGGGACCGGGGAGACCGCTGACGGCGCTGTGGCCGAGCCGGCCGTCTCGAAGCCCCCGCCGTCTGTCCGCCCGAACTGACCGGGCGAGCCCGGCGGGCGGTCCCGTAGGCTCAGCGGAACGCGCAGCAGGCCTCTTACCAGCACCACAACCCCCGTAACCGGGCCCAAAGAAAACGCCCGGTCACCGGCCACCAGGAGCCCGTCACCGTCCTCAGGAACGGAGTGTGCGCCCGCGTATGGACGTCACGATCAGTAGACCCACCCACAAGAAGCTCATGATCGTCTCCGGGCGGGCGCACCGCGAGCTCGCCGAGGAGATCGCGTCGCTGCTCGGGGTGGCACTGCTGCCCACCGAGATCCGCGAGTTCCCCGACGGGGAGATCTACTGCCGGGTCGGGGAATCGGTGCGCGGCTGCGACGTCTTCGTCATCCAGAGCCAGGGCTACCCCGTCAACCCCTGGATCATGGAGCAGCTGATCCTGCTGGACTCGCTCAAACGAGCCTCCGCCAAGCGCATCAGCGCCGTCGTCCCCTACTACGGCTACTCCCGTCAGGACAAGAAGTCACGCGGGCGCGAGCCCATCTCGGCGCGACTGATGGCCGACCTCTACAAGACGGCCGGCGCGACCCGGTTGATGAGCGTGGATCTGCACGCCGCCCAGATCCAGGGGTTCTTCGATGGCCCGGTGGACCACCTGGTCGCGATGCCGATCTTCTGCGAGTACATCGTGGAGAAGTACGACACCTCCGAGTTCACCGTCGTCACCCCCGACGCCGGACGGATCCGGGTGGCCGATGAGTGGAGCGACCGCCTCGGCGCCCCGTTGGCGATCATCCACAAGCGGCGCGACCCGGCCCAGGCCGACGTGGTGCACGTCAACGAGGTGGTGGGCCGGGTCCGGGGACGCACCTGCCTGCTGGTCGACGACATGATCGGAACCGGCACAACCCTGGTCAAGGCGGCCGAAGCGCTCTACGCCAACGGCGCCGCCAAGGTGATCGTCGCGGCGACCCATCCGGTGCTGTCCGGGCCGGCGGTCGACCAGCTGAAGAACTCCCGGATATCGGAGGTGGTGGTCATGAACACGCTGCCGGTTCCCCCGGAGAAGCGGTTCGACAAGCTGACCGTGCTGTCCATCGCGCCGTTGCTGTCGCGGGCGATCCGGGAGGTCTTCGAGGACGGCTCGGTGACCCGGCTCTTCGAACGTTCCGGCTGAGCAGCTAGGCTCTCCCGGGTCGCCCTGGCGAGGGCTTGTCCGTGCGCTGCGCACCACTGGTGGCCGCGCGTTGGGCCGGCCGTGATCGACGGGGGTGCCGCACCGGCTGTTCGAGTCGCCCGCGGTCGCCCGTCGTGCCGATGGGATGACCGACGAGCCGACGACTGGTAGGAGCACCCCCATGGCCAAAGCAATCGACCTCACCATCAACGCCGAGGAACGGACCGAGTTCGGCAAGGGCGCAGCGCGCCGCGTCCGCCGGGCGAACAAGATCCCCGCCGTGCTGCACGACCACGGCCACGACCCGGTCCACCTGAGCCTGCCCGGCCACCAGATCATGCTCGCGCTCAAGGCATCGTCGAACTCGTTGTTCACCGTCAAAGTCGGGTCGACGACGACGCTGGCGCTGCCCCGCCAGATCCAACGCGACCCGATCAGAGGCCTGGTTGAGCACCTGGACCTGGACGTGGTTCGCCGCGGTGAGATGGTCACGGTGGCTGTGCCGGTCCACCTGGTCGGTGAGGCTGCGCCGGAGACCGTGGTCGTCCATGAACTCAACGACATCGAGCTGTCCGCCGATGCGACCTTGATCCCCGAGCGGGTCGAGTTCTCCCTGTCAGGGCTGACAGCGGGGACGGTCATCACGGCCGGAGACCTCTCGCTGCCTGACGGATCGACCCTGATCACCGACGCCGATGCCCAGGTGTTCGCCGTGACCGCTCAGCAGTCCGCCGAGTCCGCCGAAGCCGAGTTGGCCGCAGCCGAAGCCGAGGCCGGGGTCGTTGTCACCGAGGCGCCCAAGCCGTCCGGTGAGGTCGAGTCCGAAGGCGGATCGCACGAGCAGGCCGCCTCCGCGTCCGCAGCCGCAGTGCAACAGTCCTGAGGGAGCACGCCCCGGTCGCTGCTGCCGGAACCGGCCCCGAGCCGGCGGCCGCCATCTGGCTGGTCGTCGGGCTCGGGAACCCGGGGGAGCGGTACGGGGACACCCGGCACAACATCGGGCGGATGGTCCTGCAGGTGTTGGCCGACCGCTTCAGCGGCCGGTTCTCCCGAAACCCCCGGGTCAACGCCGAAGTGGCCACCGTCCGCTTCGGGCCGCTGCCCGGGGCGCGGGTGGTATTGGCCCGTCCGCGTACCTACATGAACGAGTCCGGCGGCCCCGTCGCCGGCCTGGCCTCCTACTACGGCGTGGACCCGGCCCGGATCGTGTTGGTCCACGACGAGCTGGACCTGCCGGCGGGTGTCGTCCGGATCAAGTCCGGCGGCGGTGACGGTGGGCACAACGGGCTGAAGTCGGTGCGCGCCTCGCTGGGTAGCGGCGACACCGTCCGGGTACGCGTCGGCATCGGGCGCCCACCCGGCCGGCAGGATGCGGCTGACTTCGTGCTGCGCGACTTCAGTGCCGCCGAGCGCCCCGAGGTGGCCGTGACCGTCGAGATCGCCGCCGATGCGACGGAGGCGGTCGTGCTGGCCGGGGTGGCCGCCGCCCAGAACACGTTCAACGCCTGATCGCGGGGCTCCGGCCTCCCCGGGCCCCGGGTGACCTTGTCGCCGTCCCGCGCCGGTTCGCGTCGACTTTGTCGCCGTCCCGCGCGGTTTGGCCGGACTTTGTCGCCGTCCCGCGCAGTTGTGCCAGACCTTGTTGATCTGCCCCGCGGTTTTCGGACCGGGTTTTTGTCGCGGTTTTACGCTGCGACCTGGGTATTTAGCCAGCCGTTGTGGACCTCTTGTGGCGTCTTGTAGTCGAGGCTGGAGTGCAGACGCCGAGGA
>JAABUL010000996.1_pt1 | contig 57199 bp, 95 predicted proteins | sample 5559151 | NCBI WGS metagenome assembly JAABUL01 (sample SAMN10711876, study PRJNA513368) | rock metagenome | isolation source: Antarctica rocks | place: Antarctica: Victoria Land, Pudding Butte sud
GCAAGGGCCGTCCTGCTATCTCCTTCCTCCACATGCCGCAGGTACCTGCTCATGCAGGCAAACTTCCAGCAGCCGGTGTTCCTGACCCTGTGCCACATGGCCATGTCCAGCCTGGTGCCCGCGGCACACGCGGCTTTCCAGGCGGCACCTTCAGCGTCCCTGAACAGACGGCAGTACGCGGGCATTGCCATGCTGGCGGCAGTGTTCTCCATGTCCGTGATCATGGGCAACATGTCCCTGCGCTGGGTGCATGTCTCCTTCTTCCAGGTGCGCTCGTGTTTTGAGGAGGCTCTGGGTTTCGCCGATGGATGTTGTTGCCTCTGTTTTGCGTTGCTGTGCTGCTGCAAATCGTGTGCAGCACCTGCTGCTGCATTCAGGGTGCCTGTCCTTTCATGCTGACAATCACTGCACGATCGAATTGCAGGCGATCGGTGCCACGACACCAGCGTTTGTGGCGGCTCTGTCCTTCATCTTGCTGCGGCAGCGGGAGAGCTGGGGCGTGTATGCAGCACTGGTGCCGGTCATGGTGAGCATGCAGCGACGTCTGGTTCGCTAGCATGCCAGATCAACATCGAGCAGATAGGCTGCATGGGCTTGTGGTCTGGAATGCTGTATATGACTTGGAGTGTGCTGCATAACGTTTGTGCTTCCTTTTTGCTCAGATTCACTGGACTGGATTTGCAGGTGGGCCTTGTCATCGCCACAGGCGCAGAGCCGTCATTCCACCTGTTCGGCTTTGCCGCGACGGTGTCGGCTACGTCACTGCGCGCCTTGAAAACAGTCATGCAGGTAAGTGCATGTTGGTAGTATATACAATGTTTTCAGCCGCATCACGTCTTCTGTAGCCCTGGCGCAAATGTCTGCATGTTGCCTTCTATGGTGCTCTGAGGCAGAACACATGGTCACCAGGTCGCTGGCAACAACATGACGCTGCTGCGCGCAGGGTATGTTGCTGAAGGACATCGAGCCGATGCTGATCCTGCGGCACATGGCCTTTTTCGCCACGATGTTTCTGCTGGCCGCCACCGCTTTGCTGGAGGGCGACGTTCTGCGTCGGCTGCCGCCGCTGTCGGCGGGTCCCTTCTACGCCGCCCTGCTGCTCAACTGCAGCCTGGCGCTCGCCAGCAACGCCTTGAACATGTTGGTCACCAAGGCCAACGGCGCGCTCAGCCTTCAGGTGCGCCTGCCGCAAGCCTTGGCTCGGGGGGAGTGCCCAAACCTCACAATTTTGCAAGGTCCAACAGTGGCAAGCGCATCTTGAGGGTTTTTTAATACCAGTCACGTATGACTTATGAACACCATTCTTCAATTGTTCCAGGTCTTTGGCGGGGCGTTTGGAGTCCTGGGAACCACCCTGAGCATTGTCGTCTTCCACAATCCGGTGTCTATCGTGGGCATGGCAGGCTACGGCGTCACCTGCTGCGGCGTGCTGCTGTACATCCGAGAGAAGCACGGCGCCGGCGCCAATGCCGGCGTCATGTCCCCCAGTAACAGCAGGACCAAGATGGCAGACGAGGAAGTTCCAGCCATTTTCCAGACTACTTGACATTGGTGTCGGTTAACCCTGGGAATGGGAATGCTGCGTGTGCTTTCCGGTCGCCCCGTTTGCAAGAGTTATGAGAAACTGGTCACAGTCACACAGATATATATGAGAACTCTGTACATAGTCACCATTGATCCAGTTCTCGTATATACAATTATTTATTCATTCGAGCAGCTATACATAGGTTTGTAGTTACGGGGTCACATAGATATATATGAGAACTCTGTACATAGTCACCATTGATCCAGTTCTCATATATATCTATGTACTGTGACCAGTTTCTCATAACTCCAGCAAGTGGGGCGGCCGGAGAGCACACACAGCTTTCCCATTCCCTACCGTAATTCCAAACCTATGTATAGCTGCTCGAATGAATAAATAATTGTATATATGAAAACTGACAGGACCTGGGGTACCGGTGGAAGGTTCGAGTGGGTAGGTGGGAAGGGGGTTGAGAGGGTCCTTCCCCACCACCCCGGGTACCCATCAAGGGCATCTTCTGGGTCCGCCGCCGCACCCCCTCCCTCACTATCATCCCGCAGCCCACGAGCCGTAATGCACATTCTGCCCTGCCTTCTATCAGATTCCTGCTGAGATGTTTGCTGGCCACCAGAATTGAGAGCGACACCTACAAACTTTCTCGGCGGCGGCGGCAAACACTCGGTCAACATTCTGCGCACAGTGTTGGTGGGGGAGGGGGGTGCTGCCTGGGTGGATATAGGGGGAAGGGGCTGCTAAGTGCATGACCCTTTGTCACAGGTACCAAGGAAGGGGCAGCATGGGTGGGTGGGGAGGGTCCTGGATCCCCTCTCAAGGTAATCGACGCAAATAATAAGTCGTGGACAGTCCAGTTCAATTGCACCGGTGGCATGCTGGACAACATACAGCCTGCGATATCTACTCGAGGAAGCAGACGTACCCAAGCCCCTATCCCACCGCGAGGTTCTGTGAGCGGTGCCGCTCAATGCGCTAGATAATGTACACACACCGTCACCATGAGCCATGAAAGGCGCACCAAACATGATACCCTGTCGGCCAAAGAAAGGAGGGCAAGGGCAACTCTCATCCAGTTTCCAACAAGCCAATTTACGAAATATTTGTCGTGCCCTTGTGTCCGCTGCGGAAGCCGCCCTCCCTTTGCTGCAAGGACCGCCTCAGAATGCTGACCACCCCCTGGCACAAATTGACAGCAAACCAGCTACTGGTGTCGGGAGCGTCTCCCTGCGTTTCCCCAGGCTGGCGCCGGGTGCGTCGATTCTTCACAGCCCCGCACGGACCACAAAATCGCTGTGCTCGGAGGCTGGACGGAGCAGGCCCCCCGGGCGCCGCAGCGGCAGGCTCGTGGTGGGGGGCATAAGCTCTCGCCGACACGGCACATCAGTGGGGATGCCAATCGCCGCAGCCCGTCGGCCGGGCACGTCAGCCGCTGTCGCTGTCGCTGCTGCCGTCTGCCGCGTTTATTCGCTCCAGCAGGTCCGCCGGGAACGGCCGCACCTGCACGACGGAACTTGACGTTTATGCACGCGATGCTTCGTATGCCGGCGTCGTGAGGGTGTGCACGCCTGGTACAGCTCGTTGCCAGGATGCAGTCGACATCTTGATACAATGGCATGTGGCAAGGCAGCGTGTGGCAGTGCAGAGCGCAGCCCTGCGGCAGTGCAAAGCTATAGGCAGGTCAGTATATAGGCAGGCAACATGTGCAGCTTGCAGGACCAACCAGAAGGGCTAGGGTTCAGGGGTGTGACAAAGCCACCTTGCCGAGGTCGGGGTAGTGCAGCCGTGCCGCCGCAAACACCTGCTCCGGCAGCTCCTCGGCCCTGTAGTGACATTGACCAACACTCATCGCTTGCACCGACATTCTGTACATGCTGTTGGAAGAGATCGCACGTTTCATGGAAGCACTCCTTGCCGCGGCACTGAGGCACGTCTGCTTGGTGGACGGGCGCGTTTGCTCGGCTGGCGTTTGCTCGGCTGGCGTTTGCTCGGCTGGCAGTAGTGTAAGCAATAGCCCAGGTTGCTGTGCTCAGCCGCTTCCAGGCTGCGTGTTTGTGCTGCGTGCCTTGGAGTACCAGCTCAGTGATGGACACATGCGTCAACACTGAAGGCGAAAGCGCACTTGTTGCCCTGGACCACGAAGGCGTTGTCGAACACGACGGTGTTCAGGCGATCGTAGAACCCCAGGAACGCCTGCCAACGGCCACGCAAGCCCGGTCAGCCACCAGTCTTGTACAGGAAATCAGTGTCTGTGGCGATTTGCGGTGGGACTCGGCTGCGAGGCAGGTGGCAAGGCTGCCAAAGCGCCGCTCCGTGCATTCACTGCATTGCATGGGTCCGGTGACCCGCTGGCAGATCTCTGCAGGCAGGCGGTCGGCGATATGCGTTTCCATCCCCGAGGGGCAGCCTACCTGGGGGCCGAGACGGGCATAGCTGTGCACGTCCAGGTCCAAATGAACTTGAAAGTGAGGTGTCACCTCAGTCCTCCTTCATGGTTTCCTGGCAGGGTTTACTTTAAAAACAGACCTTGCGGGCGATGTAGGCGTAGTTGTGCACGTCCAGGTCCACCTCCAGGTACTCGGGCGTCAGGAAAAAGCGCTGCTGCGGCCGCGTCAGCAGCGGCTTGTCATTGTACCGCCTCAGCAGCGTCTGCTCCTGCAGGGTTCAGATGCATAAACGCGGTGTTGGCGTCAAGAAGAAGTCCAAAGCGTTGTAGCCCCTGCACGGTGCACAATGGAGCGTCGCAACGCTCAGATTCCACAAGGGGTGCCGCAGAGAGTGTCAAGGGTACAATGGTTGCTTGTTTCCACGCACCGTGCCGGACAGCGGCGCAGTGGTGGCCCACTCGTCGACATTGACGACGCGGGGGATGAGCTTCAGCCGGTCGCGCGTTGGGCAGCCGTCGGCCTCCTTGCCGCCATTCACAAACCGCTGCAGCAGCCCCATCGCTGCCTGCGGACGATTGGATTTGAAGATTTGAAGGGACAATTGAGCGTTGCTGCCCAGTCACTGTGTCTGCTCGGTCTTCTTTGCTGCCGGTCACGGATCGCTGCCGCAGCCCCAGCGCCCTGGAAAACCCTACGCCACTGGCGGATGGTTGTACGGAATGGTTTAGGAAGATGATGGCTGTCTCGCAGCAAAGCACACCCCCCTCCCGGGTGGCTGCGGTGCACCAGTCACGCGAGAGGGATCAATGAGTGCCCTGCATGACCCCATTGCCTTTGGAGGGCCCAGGACAAGACAGAGCCAAGGCGTTGCAAAAAGCGGTCTCAAAAAATGGTACCTTGTTGGGCTCCTGCTCCGGCGTCCGGCCGTTAATACTCGCTTCTCCTTTCACTTAAGACGGTTCACTTGGACTTTTAGATGCATCTGCTTGCAAGGCACGGTACCTTGTTGGGCTCCTGCTCCGGCGTCCAGCCCTCGGGAAGGCCGAAGTACATCACCAGGGAGCAGCCGGGGCCGTCGTTCCTGCCGAAGATCGAGGCCTGCGCCACAGGACAGGCAACGCACGTCATAATGGCTGCCACAACTGGTCGCAGCGTCCGTGTGCCTGCTGGAGGTGGTTTGGCCGTGCCCTGCACCACGGTGTCAGCATGCGAGCCACTGATGGCAGGTGGAAGGCATCACAAATATGTCATCTCCCTGCGCGCGACTGCTGCTGCAGTGCCGCGATTACCAGTGCTTGATGTACTGCACGACTGACTATTGGACCACGAGCCCACGACAGGGAAATGCAGCTGCGACCCCTTACCGGGTCATCCGGCAGCTGGCTGTTAATCGACGAGCAGCGTACACGACGGCCTCTTGGAACGGTGAAGATCCGAGAGCTGGTGTGGGTGTCGAAACCGTGAAACCTCACCGGGTACTCTGGCAGCTGGATGTTGACGATGAGCAGCGGCGGCAGCCGCTGTTCCCGCGGCAAGTGCGACTGATCACCCAATGCCGGCAGCGGCGGCAGCTGCACATGCTTCGCGATGTGGCCCAGCCGGAAGTCGAAGGAATAGAGGTCCACGTCCAGCAGCCTGCGGAATTTGTGGTGTGGTGTGGGTTCACAGCTACATGTTTAGGACATGTGAGAGCAGTGGGGTGCCTCCGCTCACTTCTGCTCGTGGCAGACTCCCACTCAAAACGCCAGGCTCGAGCTGAATCCCTGTCAGAAAAGCAGCGAAAGGCGGCGCCTGTGGAGGGTGTGCAGGTGCCCACACTGGGCACCTTCTTATTGGTTTTGTGATAGTCCGCTAACAGTGACAGATGGACCTCAATCGATTTGCTAGTTCCGAGCTGAGTTCTGTTAAGAGGAAGGGTTATCTTCGAAAGGAAAAGGAGAGGAAGGCGCACCTGTAGAAGGTGTCTGCGCTGGCTCTTGTAGGTTGTGGGTAGTCCGCAACAGGTGACCCTCGAAGGAAATGACTTGATTCGACGATGAGGGTTTTCCAAGAATCCTCGGCAGAAGCGAAGCAAATAGAAAAGCGCAAACCTGTAGAGGGTGTCGGCGCTGGTCACCTTCTCGTCAGTTTTGAGGCAGTCACAGTTCCCCAACAGCGACAGGCAGATCCCTATCAAAAAGCGAGTTCGCTGATTTCCCATCGAAAAGGGAGAGAGAGAGAAGGCGCGCCTGTAGAAGGCGTTGGCGCTGGGCACCTTCTTTTTGGTTTTGAGGTAGTCGGCGCCGCGCACCAGGAACTTATCGCCCGGCGGGTCCTCGTGACGGTCCACTGGCGGCACATGCCCGCTGGGGCTCCGCAGCTGCAGGACAGAACAGACGGCCTTAGTTCTGTGTTACGATAAGTGGCAAGTGTCGCCCAGCGGGTCCTCATGCTGGTCCACCGGCAGCACATGGCCACTGGAGCTCCGCAGCTGCATCGCAAAGAAACACAGGTTGTGTTGAAGAGAACGAGGATGAGGACAACATGATGTCTCGACGCCGGTTCACTCTGTTTTTGCTGATTGCAACTTTGATGTTACGGCACACACCCACTGTTACCAGCAGCTTTTGGCGGGTCTTCCCACCGATCCATCCGCGGCACGCGCCCGCTGGGGTGTGGTATCTGCGTCGCACGGGCCAGGCATTAGCAAACAGAGCAGACCAGAGGGACAGTGAGCTGTCTACCCCTAGATAGAGCACCGACAGCATGTGCCGCTGGGGCTCGGCGGCGGCGACGACGTCAGATGTTTATTGGGTTTCCCGGAGATTCTGCTGCACACTCCATTCAAGCTCGCCAGGCTGGCGCCTGGTGCAAGGGCGCCCTGTGGCACCGCCGCGTCCTCCATCGGCGGCGGCGACAGCATTACCATCTGACAGGACCAGCTGAATTTCGTTTTGTGAAAGCTCATGGCGCTGGCGCCTGGCGCAGGAGCGCCTTCAGGCACCAATCACTAGGAAATGTGCTAAATACTTGCCATGAAAGCTCACCAGGCTGGCGCCAGGCGCGGGCATGCCCTTGGGCACCACTGCGTCCTCCATCGGCGGCGGCGACACCACGCGTCTACCAACTCATTAGAAAATTAGTTGAAGACACTCCGTTGCAGCTCACCAAACTGGCGCCGGGCGCAGGGGCGCCCTCGGGCACCGCCGCATCCTCCATCGGCGGCGGCGACACCGCCAAACTCTACCACATCATTAGGAATGAGTTGAGGAACACTCCGTTGCAGCTCACCAAACTGGCGCCGGGCGCGGGGCCAACCCCAGGCACTGCTGCGTCCTCCATCGGCGGCGGCAACACCGCCAAATCTTCACCAGCTCATTAGGGAATGAGTTGAAAACACTCCACTGCAGCTCACCAGGCAAGCGCGGGGGCGCCCTCCGGCACTGCCGTGTCCTCCATCGGCGGCGGCGACACCGCCGATTCTCTATCAAATCACTGTGAGATCAGTTGAGAACACTCGGTTGCAGCTCACCAAACTGGCGCCGGGCGCGGGGGCGCCCTCGGGCACCGCTGCGTCCTCCATCGGCGGCGGCGACAGATTCGAGCGCTTCAGCGACTGCCCCGCCGGCGGCCGCGTCAGCCGCACAAAGGTCTTCGACTGCACAGAGGAGGGATCAGGTGCTTTCGTCGCGTCAGACAGGAATATGTCATTCAGAATGCGATAGGCCATTCCACGCTGACTTGCCCGCAGGCAGGAGAAGTGGGACGTGTGACAGAAACGACCGTGTTCTCACCATCTGTGCTTCCGAGAAAGAGTGTGTGCTTTGTATGCTGACGGTGAGGATGCGAGTGTTGTTTGGATGCTGAAGTTGGTCACAGCAGTCATAAAGAGTGGAAGCGCACTTCTTTGTGCGAGAGGATGCGCGGGAGGCACGTCGGCGGCAGCTCGTCCGGTTGCAGCAGCGTGTCTTCATCTGGCGCCACCTGCGGCCCCACGAAAAGGACTGTCGGATTGGGGGAGAGAGTAGACGCTAGGCTCACGAGAGCAGAAACCAGTGGAGGCAATGGCCTCGAAATCGAGGTCTCGGAATACTGCGGCGATGCTGGGCTGGTGCAGGCTGAAAGGTCCTTGCATTTTCTTGCGACATCGAGCGGACATAGTGGCGTGGCGATCCGGAGTCCTGTGCCGCAGCCGTGCACACCACACGTCGATCCATGTACAGCTGCAGCCTCACCACTTTGGTCCGATGCCTGATAATGTCTGATGATGTCGGATGATGTCTGGTCTGTCTGGGTGACAATCTATGCGTGTGTTGACAGTCTATTGGCAGGATGCTGTCCTGTACTAACGTGTCAACCGCAGCTGTGCTGCGGTTGCTCACCGAGGGGCTTGTGGGGTAGTCGTCGATGCCATCCTGGTATGACGACCCCCGCGTCAGCCGCCCGTGGTGGCCTGTGACAGAAATAAGATCTATCACGGCATTGACAACTGAGAGTCAAGTGCGCATTGCCTGTAGGCAGTCTGCGTAGCATGGATGAGCGGATTGACCAAATTGTGCAACACAATGAAAGAAAGCGGTGCCAACAACGCATGCAGTGGAGACGAGCATCGGCAGCCAGCAGTGAGGCGCACCGTCTTCTGAAACGGTGTCATGCGCGTCAAAGTACACAGTCTCAGAGCTGATGCCTGCGGACGGCGAACACTGTCTTTGATCCGATGACACATGGCCAGATTACTGCTGCGGCGTCCATGGCATTCTGGTACATCGTAGTCAATATAGTATCGATGTCAATCTTTGGGTTCGGATAAAATGCACGAGGCGCTGCAGCACGCACTGAGCTCGGTGAGGCGCGGCGACCCGAGGCTGGCTGATGACCCCCGCTTTCGGCCGCGCACCCCCTTGCGCACGCGGTCCCGTGTCCGCCTGCGGCCGTTGGACGGGCCTGCATCGGAAGGCCGAAGAGATTTAGGTGATGAAACAGAGGCAAAAGCCATGAGCGCAGCGCCAGGCTGCCGCGGGAGATGCCATGCCGACAAGCATGCGGCGAGAGTGCGCAACTGAGTCTGAAGCCGCACCTGGCTTGGCCTTTGACTTTGCGCCGTCGCCAGTGGACGCCGCCGGGCTGGCCCCCGTCTGTTTGGAGAAGCAGCTGTTCCCCATGGCAGGCGCCGCGTGCCAAAGCTTCTGGAGGGAGGGCCGCCGGAATCTGAGGCGTTGAAGCTAGCGCATTTGCAGTTGCATCTACTATATGATTGTGGTGTGCTGCCTGCTGCCAGCAGGGTGCCGTTTCGCCGTCAAGGCGCTGAGTCTTGTGTGCCAAATCCCCACTTTTCGACCTGCCAGCTTCCGCAGCAGGCAATCGAGCGACTGAGCGATCTGGAAGCTGTGCAGGCAACGAAAGCAAGTAGCTCAGGCTGCAGCGGGTCGCCAGGAGGATTGGAACGTGCGCGAGGCAGGGTGTCAGTCTTTATGCAAGCTTTTGGTTTTGTACGCCTCCTCTGAGCGGCGCCTGGCAGCGTGCGATGTCGATGTTGATTGCGAACAAAGCGTGATCGTGCAAAAGTTGTCTGCGGGCGTCTCGAGCGGGCTTGCAGCTGACTTCCGGGTTTTGCAAAGCATCACCACATGCTCCGCGCGCGCAGATCAGCACTGATCGACATTCTACAGTACACCGTGACCACTTGATAGCTCGCTCGCAGCACGCCCAGGCCTGCTACCACCACTCCTCCAACTCTGTGTTGTCTCGTACTCAGAGATCACCCGGAAACAGCATCCCATGGGTCGCGCGGTAGGCTGCATCGCCTAGGCTATTATCAATAGACAAAAGTACTGCCCATTCCTGCAAAAGCAACCTCACACGGGAGGCCAGTGTGCCGCTTACGAGAATGGCTGCCGCCACGGTGGCGGCGCACGCAGTGAAGCCACCGCCGGCGGACCTCGGCGCACGTAGCGAGCTGCTGGTCGACAAACACACTGACTATATCGTCGGCTTCTCCGGGGTGAGGCCCATTTTAGCCAGCAGGCTCCACACAAAGGCAGAGAGGGCGGTGGACTTGCAGCATGAGGGACCTGCTGGCGCGGCCACGGCCATCAGGCCATGCTGCACCGCCAACGCTGGGTGCCACCTCCTGTGCGATCCAGGAAGTGAAGTGCAGAAAAGCATCTGCTCATGCGCAAGGGAGCAGACGCAATGCCCTGCTCAATGAACCGCCTACTGCGCATGTAGCAAACGGAATCAGTGTTCAAATCACAGCCTGGTTTGAGGACGCTAAAATCATGGTACGACACCTCCGCAGCAAACGGACACGTTCGAGTACTACGCCACGGAGCACTTCCGCATGAGCGGTGTGTACTGGGGCGCCACCGCGCTGGCGCTCATGGGCCGCCTGGACGCCCTCAACCAGGGTGAGCGGGTTTTGTGACTTTCCAGTCGCTGATTTCGAGTTCAGGTTGAATTCGAGGTGCATCCGCCAACCGCGCTGGCGTGCATGAGCCGCCTGGACACGCTCAACCAGGGTGAGAGATGCTGAAAGAGAGAATTTTCAGGTGATAGGGAATGGATGATCAACATGTTGTACAGTTCTGCCGTTCTTCTGATCGTTTGAAGAGGTGCTCATGTATGCAGAGGAGATCGTGCGATGGGTGCTGGAGTGCCGGCATGCGGGCGGCGGCTTTGGCGGCAGCCCGCGGCACGACCCGCACCTGCTGTACACGCTCTCCGCGCTGCAGATTCTGGCGCTGTACGATCGCTTGGACGCGATCAACGCAGACGAGACGGCGGCATGTGAGTCCCTGACAGCCTGTGAGCAAGCATGCTGCGAGGCAGCGGCAGCCGGCGCTTGGCAGAGTGGCAATGCAGCGCGCACAACTATGGTCCCCTGGCCTGCAGCGTGCTCATGCTGTCCTTGTGCCAAAATCAAAACAGACGCATCAAGCCTGGGAGATGTCTGAACACAAGGCTGGACTCGATGCCCAGATTCTGGCGGAACTCTTGGCGCAGATGTGGCCGCCTTGCAACGGGAAGACGGCTCCTTCATGGGTGACCAGTGGGGGGAGGTGGACACCCGGTGCGCCTGTTGCAGCTGCAGCAGTGGCCCCCTGAGATCTGACCTGCTTCTTGGATAGTACGCTTTGTTGCAGGGCTTGCATCATGCTGCTTCAGCCCACACAACCACTCGCACCGGTCGCCACATGCACTGTCCTTTGGCACCTGCAGGTTCAGCTACTGCGCGCTGCTGTGCTGCGCAATACTGGACCGCGAGTCCACGATAGACACGCCGCGCGCGGTGCAGTACCTTGTCGCCTGCCGTAATTTTGACGGCGGCTTTGGCTGCACGCCAGGTATGCTGGTGTTCTTTCCGTTGTTTGGCTTTCAGTCCTTGTCGACTGGAGGAGAACACAAAGGCGGCAGACGACGGAAAGAAAGCGGCGGGAGGGGTTCTTTCTGTTGTTTGGCTTTTAGTCCTTTCGAACGGAGAAAATACAAAGTTGGCAAACAACGGAAAGAAATTTCCGTAGTCCCGTCCCGGGGGCGTCGTGTGCAGCAGCAAGGCAGCGGCAGAGAAAACGCTGGGTACCATGGGGATTATTTCCCTGTCCTCCCATTCCATGCTACCCCTGCCAGGCACAGCCCTGCCCAGCGCCACTGATGCACCTGTCACACCTCAACTGCCATGGGTTGCATCGGTCCTGGCTGCCGCTGCCGCAGTCGCCAGGCCGGGGGCCGTGCTGCAGCCTGTGGGCCCCATCCGGCAGTGTAGGTGTGCTCACACATACTTAGTATGCGCGCAGGCAACGAGTCGCATGCGGGGCAGGTGTTCACCTGCGTGGCCGCGCTCTCGCTGGCCGGCGCCCTGGAGCATGTTGATGGGGACCTGCTGTCCTGGTGGTGAGTCGCATTGGATTTGGCTGCGAATTCATCTATGAATTGTCTGGCTGTAATGGCAACGATGTTCAGTCGACGAAAGATGCACCCTGGAGCATGTCGACGCATACCTGCTGTCCTGGTGGGCAGTTATCATGGACTGCAGTCTGATTCACTCCGGTTCAAGCTGTCGCAACAGGCAACCCGCTGCGGCTGCAGGCTGCGTGCTGTCTTCATGTCTACACGACGACTCCGTTGTTGATTCATTCCGATTTAACCTGTCGCAACCGACAACATCCGCTGCAGGCTGCATGCTGCCTCATGTCTGCGGTGGGGGACCCTAACACGCACCCAACTCAGCGCTGGCCAAACCCTGATGACTGACTGGCCTCGCGTCACAGGCTGGCGGCGCGGCAGACGGAGGGCGGCGGCCTGAACGGGCAGCCGCAGGAGCTGCAGCATTCACATAGTTCTCATGTTTATTCGATCACCCTCCAACTGCTATGTCAATTCGCCTTTTAACCACAGGCTGGCGGAGCGGCAGACGGAGGGCGGCGGCCTGAACAGGCGGCCGGGGAAGCTGCAAAGTTCACACCCTTCTCTTGTGAAGAGGCAACCGCTGTGCAGTCGAGCAACTTTCATGCGAGTTTCGTAATCGCTCTTTCAATCACGGGCTGGCGGAGCGGCAGACAGACGGCGGCGGGCTGAACGGGCGGCCGGAGATGCTGCAGAATGTGTGCCGCTTGCTTCAAATTTCAATTCGAATTGCGTTACAGGTTGGCGGAGCGGCAGACGGAGGGCGGCGGGCTCAATGGGCGGCCAGAGAAGCTGCAGGACGTGTGCTACAGCTGGTGGTGCCTGTCGGCGCTGGCGCTGCTGCGCCGAACGCACTGGATCGACCGCGATGCGCTCTCCCGCTTCATCCTGTTCTGCCAGGTGCCATCTTCGTGCAGGTTGCATTGGCTCTGAAGCGGTTCAGGCGACTATGCACCAGCTCCGAGCCCACTCCATCGGCACACGATGCGAGTCTCAGCCGCGCGATGCCCAGACAGTTCACCCAGGGTTTCAACTGGAGCCTGTACGACATATTGAACTACTCAAATGAACTACTCAAAACCAAGTGCCCTCCTGCAGGACGAGGATGATGGCGGCATCTCAGATCGACCCGAGGACATGTGCGATGTGTTCCACACCTACTTTGGCATTGGCGGGCTGTCGCTGATGGGCCACCCCGGGCTCGCGCCCATCGACCCCGCCTGGGCGCTGCCGGTGGAGACCGTGGCGCGACTCAAAGCGGCGCGGCGCGGCGCTGCGGCATAGAAGTCAAAACAGTCGTCGTCGACGCTGCCTGGTGCTGCCGGAAGAGTTACTTAGCAGTTTATCGCCTGGGCGCGGCCGGCAGTGGCCGTGCAGCGAATCACGGCGGCGCGGCGTAGGGCTTAGGGTTTTCAGTGTCTAGGTGGATGGGCTTGGCGCAGCTGTGAGTGCATATCCCTTCTGTTACCGTCTTGCAGCAACACCTTCTCTCAACTTCATGTGTTCAAGCATGGGTCGGCTGGACGCCCCGAGAGAGACAGACATGCACGAACCCAAAGCAAGCAGATGGGCACTGTGTTGGCCGCCCTTGAACAAACGAAACACCATGCAGAACACAACAAAGCAACAACCGCATGCGGCACCAACGGTGTGGCCACTGGCCAGCTGGGACATGCCCAGTTGCTAGGGCGTTTTTTCGTGTGGACTCAGACAAGCCGACAGCAGCGTCGTGTGAGAAACGCACGCTTGCAGGACGTCCCTACAGGCTGCCCCAAATCCCCGTGTCAACATCGCACTTGGCGCGACATCCCTAAACCCTCTCCCCTAGTGGTTGCTTTTGGACAAGCATGGGCTGCCGCGCCGCTTGGCCGCGGCGGGCCAGCTGCCTGAGCCGGTCTCGGCTGAGCTGCTCTGATCGCCTTGCCGTCTAGTCTGCAGCGCCGCCGCACAGCGAACAGATGTGACCCCTGAAAGGAAGGCCTGAGGTACAAACCCTAGCCGCCGCGGACGAGCTGCCCAAAGCGGTCCCGGTCGGTGGGACTGCCCCAGTGTGAACGCCACTGGAAGCAGAAGCAAGGAGCCGAAGGCAAACATATATGTAGAAGCCTAACAAAAACCCTAGCTACCGCGAGCGAGCTGCCCAAAGCGGTGCCGGTCGCGCTGCTCTAGCCTGAACGCCACCGACAGAGGAAGCAGGAAGCCGAAGGCGACGGTGCCCGCCAGGCCGTCCGCCACGCGGCCCAGAAGCGCTAAATGCTGCGCCCCCGCGCCGGCGGCGGCCGCGCCCCAGGCGCCGCAGGCGAGCGCCGCCTGCCCCGCCACGCACACGTGCAGCCGCACCTGCGGGAGCGGGCATGCCAAAGTAAAGTCTATCCATTCGAACTCAAAAACACGCCAGTGTTTGACGCGTGCAGTTGAATCGGTGCATGTATTGCAATGCCATACGCTGTGCCGCTGCCTGTATGGCGTGTCTAACGGAGTGGCTGTCTAGCATTGCGCGGATGAAGCTCGTGCACAGCAGCTGTAGGTGTCAGTGTCGAGCATCTGCAGCGGCACATTTGCGCTGATGCAACGGAAGAATCAGGAGAGGACGCACCCTGAACCCCAGCGTCAAAGCTGCCTGAAGCACCGACAGCACGACCGGGGTCGCATCGGGCCATGAGTTCGACCTGCAGAGCCGAGGAACTGGTGTTGAATGCGGACGGGAGCCAAGGCTCATGTTGCAGACCCCGGCCCAAACAGGCGCACAACATATCAAGAGGGCTGGTCAGGTTTCGCTTATCTGCAGACTTGAACGTCTGCTGAGCCATGCAGAGAGCAAGGCGCAGACATGTTGGCGGATTTGCGGCGCACCGAACCGCGTGCAAGTCGCGCGCCAGCGGTGCACCGCCGTAGCAATGCGCCGCGACCAATCCAGCAGCAACGATCTGCAGCAAAGCCTCCCGATGGTCCAGGTACCTGTGGGCATCAGAATGACGCCGAGTTGTTGAGCTCCACGACTGCGAGGGTAGAAAGTGCCGCCGATTGCCATCCTTCAGGCTGAAGCCACTGGCACAAACACTGCTTTGCTCTGGTCCCGATGAGCATGCACCACCACCGGCGAAACAGTCCTCGTGCGCTAATGAGCACTCGTGCAGGAGGTGAAGGGAGAAGCTTGGAACAGGAAGCTAAGCTTGCACATGCAGCAGTTCAGGGCTTACCAGGCCAGGCTGAGCCACATGCAGATCGGCGGCACTGCTGCGAGGGCCGCCATGGCTTTGGGCAGCGGCAGCGGCAGCAGCGCAAACGGTGCACGGATCGCTGGCGGCGCCAGAGCGGCACCCACACACGCCAGCAGCAGCAGCACGCTGCAGAGCACGTCCACCTGCAGAGGCAGGGTTCTGACCGCTTGAGGTTTGCCTTGAGTGGGATTCAGGCAGCTAGGCAGCGCCAGGAAAGCTCAGGTTGCTGTGGCTCAGCAGCGTCGGTGAAGCGGACTGGCAGCGTCAGGGCCTGGCCGCCATGGCGCGGGTCCCAAGGCGAAAATGCAAGCTGCATGCAAGCTGCAGCTGCAACGGGCCCATAGGTCGGAGGCCAACTGCAAGGCCCCTGAAAAGGAGCAGCATTCCCACAACCCTCAAGAGCACACTCCCAGTCGCACTCTCAGGGGCAGACTCCCACCCGCAGCTGCCGCTCGGCCTGCCAGCGGCAGAAGCGGCGCTCCACGGCGCCGTCCCGGAACATCAGCCACGGCGGGCAGGGCGTCGCGCCGCAGGCCGCGCCGCTGCCGCTGGCGCCGGCCGGCGGGCTGGGCCGCAGCTCGCCACAGGACGCATCGTCATCTTCCCCAGGGTCGCCGCCGTCGTCTCTGGGGCCGTCGCCGCTGTCCGGACCGGCCGCGCCTGCCAGGGCGCCAGCTTCGACATTGCCACCCTCCGCAGCGCCGCCGCCGCCGCCGCCGCCGCCGCGCAGTTGCATTGGCTTCCTTGGCGCGACCCCAGACGCATCTGAGATGGAGCGGCTGCCGCCGCTGTCACCGGAGGAGCAGCCGCTGCCGCCGCCGCCGACGCTGCCGCCGCCGTCGATTTCACCACCGCAAGTTGAGTCGGGGCCCTCCGCCGCCGTGATCTCGGGCAGCGAGCGGCAAGTACACGCGCTCTCGAAGCTGCTGCTGGCGCCCGGGACGCTGCTTGGCGCACGCTGGTGGCTGTCTGAAGTCGGCTGCATCGCGGTCTCAGCGCAGACCAGCCCCGCTGCGGCCCCCAGCAGGCCTGACGCCCCGACGAGCGGTAGCGGCAGCACGGCGTTGCGCGCAGCGGCGCCAGCATCCACTGCCGCATCTATCGCCACTGCCACCGCGTCGCCCGCGGCGTTTGACACCGCCTTGGCCGCCGCAGGCACAGCGGTTGACACAGCCTCTGCCGCCGCAGGGACGGCCGTGGAAACTGCCTCTGCCGTCGCGGGGACGACGGTGGACACCGCCTCTGCCGCCTTAGGAACTGCCGTTGACACCGCCTCTGCCGCAGCAGGAACGGCGGTAGCCACGGCCTCAGCCGCCGCAGGCACGGCGGTTGACACCGCCTCTGCCACCGCGGGGACGGCCTCTAACACCGCCTCTGCTGCCGCGGGGACGACTGTTGCCACCGCCTCCGCCGCCGCAGGGACGGCTGCGGCACTCAGCGTTGCCGCGGCATCGACAGCTGCCCCGGCCGCATCGCACGCACCTGTCCCTGCAGCTTCCGCGGCCGCGCAAGCGGCAGGTGCGGCCGCAGCGCCCACTGCTGCCGCCGCCGCGGCCGCATCGCCGGTGCCCGCGCACACCGCCTCCGCAACCGCGGCGGCGGCTGGCGCAGCAGCGGCCCCCATTGCCGCCGCGGCGTTAGTGGCCGCCGCCGCGTCCCCTGTGGCGACCAACACTGCTGCCGAGGCGGCGGGGGCCGCGGCATTCAGCACCGCCGCCACGCCAGCGGCGGCGCCCGCAGCGGCGCCCACGGCGGCGCAGGCCTTCAGCGTCTCCTCGGACACCGGGAGGGCCTCCCTTATGGCCGGCACCGCCGCTGAGATCGATGGCACCGCCTCCAGGATTTCGGAGCCGGCCGCGGTGCCGGCCGCAGCCGCGCCACGCAGCAGCTCCGCCGCGGCGTCCTTGGCCTCTTTGGCCGCCGCCGGCAGCGCTTTCGCCGCGGCCGCCAGCGGCGACTCCCCTTGCAGGAAGGCGGGCTCTGGCGCCTTTACTGAGCGCCTCGCAGCTGCCGGCTGTGCTGCCTCGGACGAGCCACCCGACTTTGCCGAGTCCGGGCAACTTGACCAGTGCTCAGTGCCGCCGACCCTCTGCCCCACCTGCTGCGACTCCAGCAGCGCCAGCTGCGCCGCCAGGAAAGCCTGCAGCCCGCGGCGGTCGCCGCCGCGGCCGCCGACGTCGTTGCCGCCGGACTTGGCGTCCGCGCCTGCGGCCAGCATGTCAGCGAACGCGACGCTGGTGTGCGTCGGCTGCCACGAGGAGCCAGACTGGCGGCGGGGGTGGTCGAAGCCGTCGGCGCCGCCGGCAGCTGCGTTGTAATGCAGGGGCCGCTCGGCGGACGGCCGACGCTCCGGCAGCAGCGGGCTGCCGCTGTGGTGCGGGCTGGGTTGCGGGCTGCGCTCGCCGCTGCCGCCAACGCTGGACAGCTGCAGGCTGAGCCGCAAGGCCGGCCGGCCGGCGAAGTTGTCGTCCTCGAACAGCAGGCTGCCGTCCTCGCCAGAGCCGCGCCGGGTGGCGTCCACTGCCGCCCAGGGGTGCTGCGAGCCGCTGCTGCCGCCAGGGGAGCGCGAAGCGGCGGGCTCTTTGCGGAGCGCCGCCGTCCCGCTTCCTGCTGCCGGTGTGCCGCTCCATGCCGCTGCTGTGCCGCTTCCTGCCGCCGCCTGGTTGATGCTCAGCGAGCCCGCCGACAGGCTGACGCCGGTGGAGGATTCGGCGCCGCGACCGCCGCCAGCGCCGCCGCCGCCGGCGCGATTGCCTGCGGATGTTGCAGCGGAGCTGCCGGTGGTGGAGGCGCCGACGGACTGCGGCTGGCGCAGATCCGCCAGCGCTGCGTCCGCCGCCGCCACGAGCGCGGCGGCATACTCCGTGACTTGCACAGCAACCGCGGCGGCCAGCGTGGGGAGAATGCTGCATTGCAGCAGAACAGGCAGGCATGAGGAGTGATGATGGTGGCTTAGCAACAAGTCCATATGAGGAGCCGCACTGCCTTCAGCAGCTCACAACGTTCACGCTTCACAGCACCAGGGCAGGGGATGACCGTCGGGAGGCTTCACTGCACCAGGGCAGGGGATGACCATCGTGAGGCAAGAGAGCTCGTCATCTTACACTTCAACGGGTCTTCACACCGTGTGTGACACACACAGGACTCATGGCACAGATGACTGCGCACCTGGCAGGCGAGCAGCGGCTGCAGCCCTGCAGCACCAGATGGCAGCAGACAGCGGGGCCTGCGGCCCCGCCATGAGAGGCGCTGCCGCCCTGCTGCGCCGGCAGCTGCGCCCGCGCCGGCGCCGCCAGCCACTGGTGCACCTCCCGCGGCGACCAGAACTTCAGCTGCACCCGCCGGCTGCAATGGGCGGACAACATGATTCATGGGATTGCAGAGTGCGGCGAGCAGGCTGAGGGTCGGCATGCGAGGCAGATGTTGGCGGGGAGTGCGTTTTGTACGCAATATGCAGTGCCTCAGAATCTATCCAGGAGGCCTGCAGCAAAGGCTGCGCATAGAGTGCGGCAAATTTGGCAAGTGGCGCACCCGAGCACTGTGAGCTGCAGCGGAGGGCGTGGCAGGTCGACGCATATCGGCGGCGGGTAGCACACCAGGCCCAGAGGCAGCAGCTCTGACGGCTGGAGCAGATTTGCGGTGACAACGAGCAGGCCTGCAGAAGGGCAAATATTGTCAGTGTGTGGCAAGCCGGATGCCAACCGGAGACACAGGCTGGTGTGCCAGTCCCGCATGTCTCGGATGCGTTATCTGATATCAAAACTTCAACTTCGTGTTGGAGGTGTGTTCCGTCCGCGGCAGCGCTGAACGATAGGTGTTGTGTGTTTCTTGCCTGGCGCCAACAGCGTGAGCCTGCAAACGGCGAAGATTCAAGGTGAGCACAGTGCGATGGACAGCAGCTTTTGCATGCAGCATGCATGGTTTCTGCAAATGGGTACCTAAAGTCGCCGGCCGGGCACTGGCACACCACCCGGCTCAACGCGTCTGCGGATTTGGCCGGCAGCGTTTGAGTTGAGACGGCAGCGGCAACGGAGCTGGCGGCTTCTGAAAGCGCAGTGAGGCCGGCCATCGGCCGGCTGCTCTGAGGCGTGACTCCTACTCAGGGACGCTGCTAGCGCCGTGGGGTGCCGCACGCGCTTTATGCGGATACGTACGCTATCTCGCCGCCGTGATCCCGGCGAGCCATCGCCTACATTTGCGAGTTTGGCTGCACAGATAACTCAATAGACCTGCTCAGACTGCTGCTGACTGATTGGTCAGAGCCCACGCTTAGCAATATCGCCTCAAGACTGCAGCTTCCATGCTAGTTCCAGGCATGCGCTCTTTTGGAACTGCTGGGCATTAGCTGTTTAGCCATTAGAAGTGCTAGCCTGTACGGATTGAAGGGCTCCATTGCAGGAACCTAAACATCACCCCCGGGAATCCCGACGCAGGCGCTGAGGTGGCGTCGGACGCGCACCTGTACAACAGAGATTCGAGGTGCAGCGACGCGGACAGAGCGCCGGTGAGCTGCAAACCCTCCGAATCGTTAACTGCGTCGTAGAGACACTCTTTCAAAGGGGCGGGTAGGTGGGAAAAGCTTTGAAAGCCTCTCCGCTGCCAAACAGCTCAGACGGTAGCCAGTAGCGTGTGCGATGCTACTCGCACCGCTGTGCCGCGCTTGCTGTGACTTTCCGCGCGCAATGTTATTGTTCACCTGCGATTTATGCCCTGATTAGGCACCACTTGGCATTTCAGCAAACCCCTGTTGCAATGGACCTGGGATCAGCCATAACTCGCTATTCACACGATATGAATAGCAGCGTATGTACATACACATGTCAATTGAACGTGTTATGATGTTGTCAGCGACCCCAAATGCGCCTGTAAAGCCGCCCTCCAGCCATGCCAGCAGCACAGTCTTAATAGCGTGTTCGATCCGCGGTCGGCAGGCAGCTGCCAGAATGACAACGAGTCACTTTGGATAGTACTGTGCTCCCTGTTGACCACATGCCATGGGTTACAGATGCTGAGACGTGACCAAAGGGAGCTATCTTTCTTGCTCTAGGACGGGCACCACAGACGACGCCACCCAGGGCGGTCAAACGGCGGCCGCACACCGGATGCTCCGTGTCTCGTTCTGAGCCGGCCAGGCTACTGGGAGCCATCCGCCGCTGCATGCCCCGAAGGCTCGATCACGATGTTGTCGATCAGGCGCACGCTGCCGAAAAAGGCGGCGACGGCGATGACCACCGCTTTTCCAGCCATGCTGTCCACCGGAGCCAGCTCCTCAGCGTCCACGACCTGCAGGCGGTACACAAGTGGTGTTAATCTGTGCTCTCAACAGAAGATGTAGCCGAGCTCATTACATTCTCTTCTCTTCTTGATGTCTTGAGGAACAGGAGCTTCGAGTGCTCCTGATACCTGCATCACAGGCTCTGCCATGATTGCTGTTGCGTGGCAGTTGAATATATTCGCATGCATTGTTGCAGCTGGGTTGTGAGCTGGCTACGCCAGCTCACTGCACATCATCGAGGCCAATTGTTTTTGCCCCCAAAGAGCTGGCGTTCCTGCCCCAAAAGATGCTTTGTCCGGCAAGGGCAGTGCTCGTACCTGTCTTGTACACCAGTACCGCCAGAGCGTACCACAGCAGTGGCCCGGCCATGGACAGATCTGTCGAGCAACTCAGCTGCTCTGAAGCTGTGAAGCTACGTCTTCTAGTGTACTTCTCACCAGGCAGATGAGATACGTTCAGGCACCTGCTTTGCCGCCGCCACCGCTGTTGGTGACATGGGGTTGGCGGCATTCTGCGGGTGCAACAGACAGCGAAGCCCTGGAAAGCTGGGTGCGCCCACCTCGACATAGTCGACCCTGCCGCCACCGTCCGCTATCCGCCGCTCCACCTCACCGCACAGCTGCTGCGGCGAGGCGGCGTCTCCGGACGCCGCGGACTGCGCCGCCCCCTGCAGTGCCTGGTGGATGCACGGCGCCCGCCCCCGGTCCTCCTCAGACAGCAGGCTGTTGCGGCTGCAGGCAATCACGACAGGGTCCGTGGGCTGCATGCTTGCATCTGGGTTTCATGCTGTCTCGACGCTGCTTGGCTGGGCGGCTCGTGCAGCCTGGTCATCCCAGTTCTTGAGGTGCAATCCGAATGGGTTGCCTTGGTTGGTGTCCTCAGGCTGCGGGCGACCACTGGGCTGCAGGCGCATGTGCCCGAAACCAGCACCTCCGCTACGCTTGCAAGTCCGTAAAGCACTTGGGCATGCTTCGTACCGACTGCTGCAGAACCACCCGTGTCTGACATTGCTCATGGTGAGCCCGTCGTCATGCTGCACATTGGGCAGCCCCGGGATTCGGATGCCAAAGCCTGGTGATTGCAGGGACCCCAAGTGTCTCCAGTCGCTGAGATTTCGTCAGCGATTTTCTGACAAGCTCCCTTACCTGCTCATGGCGAGCCCATCTTCGTGCCGCACAATCGGAAGACCCAGGATTCGAATTCCGAAGTCCAGATCCCGCGCCATGCGTTCCAGCAGGCGCCACTGCTGGAAGTCCTTGCGCCCAAAAAGTGCCGCATCTGGCTCTACAATGTTGAACAGCTTTGCCACCACCTGCGCCGGCGACAAACCCCTGTAGCGAATTTTCAAAGTGCGTTGTTTAAGAGTCTGGATCTGCGATGGTGAACAGCTTGGCCACCACCTGCGCCGCCGGCCAAACCCTTTTCATGTCGTTCAGCTTGGCCGCCACCTGGCACGCCAGCAAAACCCCCATTTTCATGGTGACTTTCCAAGGAGCTGAAATTCAAGCACCCGAGATCTCCGAGCAGCTCCAGCAGCTCGAGATGCCAAACCCCATGCTGATTTGCGCTGCATAGGACAAGCAGTCTGCTGCACAGTGGACATGGGATATCCGTGAGACTCCAACTAGCTCACCGTGGCTACGCCTCGGAAGAATGTGGGTCGCGACCGCCCGCACAGCCCCTGCTGCAGCTGCTCCACCTGCGAAACAGATTCACAAGATGCATCATGCTGAATGATCTCGAGATGGTTCACGTCCTCACTGCGTTGATCCTCAGCGTCGATCCTCACTGGCGCAATGCAGGCTTGACAAGCCTGCGGCAGACTGCCCGCCATGCGACATGCCGATGGGGCCTGCTCACCAGTGCATGTTTGTGCCTGGCTGAAGCTGAAGTCTTTTGGTGTGTACCTGAATGAAGGTCTCGTGCTCGCCGGGTGTGTGCCCTGACATGCCGACCACGGCGCTGGACTCACCCTTGCGCGATGCTGCGGTCAATCCAGCAGAGACTCCTCAGCACCTTGCGCTCTCCATTCATCGTGTTGAGCAGCAAGTAGTTTGGACCAAGGGTTCAAAGGCAGGCGAGGACGCCTCGAGAGTCTCGAGGGTGGCTCTGCAGGTGTGAGCACGCAGTCTGGCCGTTTTGTGCTGTCAACACCGAGAATGCGAACACACGCTCAGTGCTCACGTGAGAAGTAGAGCGATGCCGGCTCAAAGACGGCGTCGCAGCCGGCTGCCTGCAGCATGCGCCGGTCTGCCTGCCGCTGCCGTGGGTACTGATCGAAGTCCTCGTTCTTCGCGAACTGCGGCAAATGCAGACAAGGTTGGTTCCGCACCAGAGACGGTGCCTGCCACTGAGCGCAGACCTCTGCACAAGAATTAAGTCATGTGAGTCTTGCTTACAATGTGCGCCCCCAGGCGGACGCCAAGCTGCTGCAGCCGCAAGCCATCATTCCACTGCCCGATTGATGGCGGTGCAGCATTGCCAAGGGGGGAGCGCTTCCTCGCACAGCAGATCTGCTGGAAGTTGTAATGGAAAAGCTCCTGCACCTGCGTGGGGTTCACGTAGATGGAGGCCACCACGATGTCTGCCTCCTTCCTGCCGGAACACAGTAGATGTTCTGCCCATGCGTGGCAAGGAGCACGAAATGCGCCGGCACGCTGAAACTTGACATTCAAGAGGCACTGTAGGAAGACATGCTGGAACAGGAGTCTACCTCGCAGCCGTGACGAGCGCGATGTGTCCCTCGTGCAGGTTGCCCTGCGCATCAAGTTGGCGGCACCATCGCGCGACTCACGTGCATGCAGCATGCATCATGTTGGCGTGTGTTCGACCCTGCGAAATATTCGACTTCAGCTGGACACGCACCATGGTGGGCACCATGCCGACCGTCTTGCCGAGCTTGCGCTGCTGGCGAGAGAATGCGCGCATGCTGGCGGCGTCGGTGAAGATCTGCAGTTCGGACTCCATGATGCAGTGTCGATGCAAGCCTGCACTACGTGAGCACTACCCTGTTGCAAATCTGTGCAAAACGTGAGTGCTATCACGCGCTGGACTCCAAACTCATGTCTTGGTATTGGGAGTGATCCGAGATCGAGTCAAGTAGCGATAATGCTATGATGCTTCTGCTGGGTGAGCAACCGGCAATCTGCCGACTGGAGCTAATGTGGGGACTCTGCGAGCGTGGTGTCATCAGGTGTGAAGGCGTTTGCGTGCCTCACCGTGCTGGGACTCTCGTCGCACTATATAAATGATATCGGACCGCGGCTGCAATGCCTGGCGGCTAGACCTTTGGGGCTACGGAAGTGTTTCTTTCCGCTGTCTGCCGCCTTTAATTTTCTCTTCCGCTGCATTGCTGCTGCACACGCCCCAAGGACGGGGCTACGCACAAAGCTCGACTGTTCACGGAGCTCCGTGGTCAGTTTCAGGGCACAAGCCTGAATCTGAAAAACACCCCCTGCAGCGCTATCGTTCACCGAGGCGTTTGCGCCAGTCCAGGCAAACCTCACCCCGGTCGTCACCAGCAACATGGCCATCTTCAGTCCGTTCAACTAGTCGCTGGCCTACAATCCCTCCAGCCAGGTAATTTTCCAATCGTTCCACGGATGTGCGGGATATGTCTGGGGTTGCTGCATATGCATGCATGCATGCCTGGCGACGTCACACGAAATCATCGGAAGCGCAGAAGCCAAGAAGGCTTAGAACATCAGGACAGTAAGAAGTCGAAGTCGACAACAACAAAAAGCTCGGCGCGGCGGGGCTCTGCGGAAGTGGACCTTGCCTACGCCGTGCTGCTGCACGGCGGCAGCTACCATGAAGTGAGAAGAACGATCGAGATTGAATTGAATAGTCACCAATCTTCGCGGAAGTTGTTGGACGAAACACATTTGTTATCGCATAGGTAGTGTCCAGCTCAACCTGCTGCCGTGCTTAATGCACATGACCTGCCGGTCCTTCATGCCGTATCTAGATCTAGTGTGTGCAGCCATGCACGTCGCTGCCAGCGGCATCCTACCCACGTTTCGATTCGTCATTGAGTAAGACTGAAGACTGAACGCAGTAACACTGAACGCGGGCACCCAGGAAATGCACTCAGTCTCGTGCCGGATAGGGTTTTGGACCTTGTTTTTGCATCAGATCCCCTGCGGGACGCGGCCCAAATTTCGCCCAATTTCCGACGGAAATTGTCAGCTTCTGCTGGCCTCCCAGCCGCCTCTCAACGCAAACAACTGCAGAAGACCATCGTATCGCACCCGAACACCACCTCCGGTACACCAGGCGTCAGGACGACAGCCACATCGCGTTGCTCGAAAACCGACAGACAGCGACAGATCGCAACACCTTGTGGAGTCTGCGACAGGCAGCGCATCAGGAGGTGCTGGAGGTGGTACTGCGCATGCTCAAAAGCTATCGAGATCGCTGATTGGCAGCTGAGACTTGTTGGATGAGCGTCAGCTCTGAGATTTCGTCCAGCTTCGTCTGGCCCGCAGCAGCGGCCCTCTGCTGATGCATCGCCAGAATCGCGACGGTCAGTCATGTCCGCCAGCTGCGGGATGACGATCTAGATCCTAACATAACTCCGCAGCGCTCCAGAGCTCCCAGACACACCGTTCGTCGGCAGCCTGCTTTGATGGACACCAGCCCGCGGGCCGATGACGACGGCCAAATCAGCATCGACATAGACGATGAATCAGCACCTGAAGCTTCAGCACGCCCTACTCTGTCCAGGCGAGGGATCGAATCCTGCTCTGCTCGCATTGGCGACAATTCGCTAGATCTGCACAAGCTATCGATGACGAATGCAGCATCAGGGCTGGTCAAGCATGGCGTTAGATACTGAAACGAATGCTGCGTGATGCCACAGGAGCCTCGCGCGCAGATTACGGAACGATGCCCGCCTGCATGCTGGCGGCAGCCCCGCGGGCCCGCTGCTCAGCCTACTGTCGGGGCCTCGAGCCGTCTGGCGGGCTTGCCCGGCGCTCGGCTCATTCTTCTCGGTTTTGACATTCTTGCTGGGGCTGGCGCTGGTGCTGGCGCTGGCGTCGATCTACCCCATAGTCGCCTCCGCCCGGCAGCAGGGCGGCAGCACAGCACCCACCTACAGGTGCTGCTTCCTGGCCTCCACCCTCGGCTTGCAGTCTCCACTTCTGCACCAGTCAGCTTCGCCAAGCCAGATCGCATTCTCAAATTGTTGGTGCCATGCGGCCTGCAACAGCACAGCATTTCTGCAACTGCACTGCTGGACAGGCACTCCATGAAAAGCTACCCAAAAGCCTTGACCTTCCTGCATCTGCAGGCTGCTGCTGGACGGCCGGGACCACGGCGGCTGCTCCGCGGGCCGCGGCGCCACCGACTTCGTGACATCAAACAGCGCAGGCGCCTTTTGCGCCAGCGCCAGCCACGCCTCCCCGCTGTCATGCCCCGGCACCTGCGCCTTCAACAGCAGCCGGCTGGCCGCGGCGCAGTGCCGCGGCGTCCGCGCCCCTCCAGGTCCGTTCCCTACGTCCGTCCAGATGTGTTCCTTTATGCCTGTTGCTAGCATGCCCAATCAGTGCAGGCGGCGTGAGTGGGCAAAGACCATGCGCAGATAATACGCCATGCTTGGCTACAAGACAGATTGACGAAATGACGTTAGGCTGCTGTATCCACGAGATCTTCTGAGAGCCGCGCAACTTACACCTGCAGGCGGACCCTGCGCGTCGCACCAGCCGTGCTCTGGCAGGAGTGGCGCGCGGGCTCAGGACCCCGACGGCCCGTGCCTGTGCTGCGACCTGCGGCTGGATGCCGCGCCAACAAGCAAGGTTCGGCCCTGCTGACTCGTCATCTTCAACAATACCATGGAGCAGGCAGCTGAGATGGCTGGGAACATGCATCTGAGCTTCGGCAACCGAATATCTGTTGCAGCTGCTGCACTCACCCATGGGCTTGCACGCAATATGCACTGCCAAGGAAGGATGTGCCGGCTGAGGAGAGCTGCTTGTTTGAGCTTCAGCACTCAAAAACCTGCTCTGTAAACTGCAGGCGCGTCAGGTGGGCGGCAGCGCCGCACAGGCGCTGCCGTGGCTGGTTGTCGTGGGCGGCGTCATGCTGCAGGTGCGAAAAAGATATTTGTACAAGATGCGCAGCATCTGCTGCGTACTTGGTCGAGAGTGTTGGGCCCGGCTGGTGTGAGGTTGCGGCTTGGGGTGCGGCTGACTATCCAGTATTCAGAGTGTGTCAGAGGCGAAAAGCTTCAGATCTCTGTCCTGCAAACTGCAGGCCATGCTGCTGTGGCTGCCCACCGCGTGGGCGCCCCAGACCATCGGCGGCGGCGATGCCAGTGGTGACAGCAAGAACCCAGGCAGCGCTATTGGCGGCGTTGGCGGCCCACAGTGGAGCGCCTACACCGTGCTGCTGCAATGGGACCCGCGCACGGTCGTCGCCCCTGACGACCTCTTCGAGTGGGGCAGGCGCTATGGCGAGGTAGGTTTGTCGAACCCTAGTCCCAGGACTTGAAGCAACATGTGTAGGTATGCCTGTGCTTTCGCAACAGGGGTGGCACCGATTCTCCATGGTGCATGTTTGTCAGCACGCATTTTCGGGTCAGCAACTGCACTTTTGGCCAGCCTGAAGTCGCAAATGGCAACTGCGAAGCTGCATGCGGATATTTGTAGCTTTCTGTTCGACACATGGAAAACTTATCGCAGGTGGCGGCGGCAGTCAACATCGCCAATGCAGGGCAGACGCTGCGCACCGCGCAGCAGCTTCACGACCTTCGGTGAGCACCTTCAAAACCAAAAGACTGTAAGATTGAACCAGCACACAGCGACCTGACGGCCGCAGCCCCACTGGCAGCATATGTGCTGCTGAGTAACTTCACACCTGAGGAGATGATGTGGCGCGGCAGCTCCAGTCCCGCTGGTGATGTTTGGCGTCTGTGGGAACTGTAGGGTACGCACCAACGAGCAGGGCGAGAATCACGCGTTTCCCATCCCGCCGCGCTGGCGCGTGTTCCTGCCGCTCTACTGGATCTACTGGGCCACCCTGGGGCGGGCGGCGCTGGCGCGACGCGCATTGGATAATGCAATGGAGCGCCTGGCGGCTCTGGAGGCCGACGCCCAGCCGCTGGGTCCCACAGGTGTGCACACAGCCTGCTAAAGCTCCAAAGCCTTGAGGAACCTGTCCGGCAGCCTGCGGCACGACCGCTGCCGCCCCTTTATTGGCTTGTGCCGCGCGCCCCATGCCGGCAGAGATGGTTTCTGAGTGCACATGACCTGCACGCTTCATTGCCTGCATTTCCACAGCTGGGAAGACCGGCGAAGCATGGCTCACGTCGGAACGGACAACGCTGAACACACGAGACGAACACAGCCCGAGCTCAGCTTCACTCTGACGCGACAGGCAAGTCGCTGGTGACTTTTGCGCTGCCCGGAGGCGCGGCGGCGTGCCTGGCGGAAGCCGAGCCCACCCTGGGGCGGCGGGCGGCCAACCTGCTGCTGTGCCGGCGCGCGGCTTCCAGCCAGCTGCTCAAGGGCGAGCCCGTCATCGTCGTGCGGTGCGCGCTACCCCTTGAATCTCTCGCAGTGCTTCCAGAGTGTGGTCTGCCAGGCGCTACCCGCGTGGCAGCCTGCACGATGCAGTGCCTCCTGTGCGTGCTCTGAACTTCGGCCGATGCAACCGGGGAGCGCCACCTCTTAGCACATGAGGTGGCTTGCCGCGCACAGCGCACAAGGCACACATCGCAGGTTCCTTGTTCACTTGCTGGCATTCTAACGACTGCTTTGTGTATCCCTCAGGGCGCCCGAGCCGGGCGACGAGCGGTGGGAGATCATCGAGCGCCACGGTTGGCACAACCAGACGTGTCAGCATCCGGTCCGGATGACGCCTTTTGAGGCTTGATGCCATCGTTGCAGGGCGCCCGAGCCGATTGATGTGCGGTGGGAGAACATCGAGCGCCGCGGCTGGCACAAGTTCGCGCGGGCGCTGCCGGCTTTCTTTGCAGCCGCCGCCGTGTGCGGCGTCAGCCTGGGCATTCAGTACGCCTTTGCGGCCGCGGCGACGCGCCACACCGTCCCAGGGTACGTTCCTGTCGCCATCTCTAAAGCAGCCTGAAACATGAATTCTCTTCTACACAGGATGCAAACCGGCAGCTAGCTGCTCAGATGGAGATGCAGCTGCCCCACAATGCTGCAAGCTTGCCCATGGGCACACGCGGACACTCTGGAGGACGGAAAGCCAAGCTCAGAAGAACAAACCAGCGAATCAGAAAGGAGGGCGAGCATTCACACTGGAGGCGCAGGTCCAGCTTAGGAAGGGTGGGCGCTGGAGGTGGCCAGCCACCCGGCGCGCGCGACGCAATTGCGTGACGCGAAACTAAAAATTGAAAATGATATCAGTTCAAGGGGCTCTATCATGCTGTAGGCACGGAGTAGCGGCGCTGGAGCCGGCCAGCCACCCGGCGCGCGCAACGACGCTCGCCGTCGTGTCAGCGGTCTTTGTCATCGCCTTCAATGGCCTCATCACCGCCGCCGTCCTTTGGGCCGCACGCTTTGAGCGGTACGCCTACAGGATGATAGTGTGGAAGCGCACTCTTCAGATCCAGCATCTATTTGCTCCTTTGCACCTCCTTGCGAGTGACTGATGCACCTGGATGTGCTGGGCGGCCGCGAGTTCGGGACAACACTGCAACCAGAGATCATGCGCCGGCAGACTCTGTGGTGTTCCAGATAGCACCTCAACAGAGTCATCGTTTTCGAGCAACCTGGCTGTAGTTTCGCAAACAATCTCACTGCAGGTGGGCTACCCATTCGCGCAGCGACGCAAACCGCGGCGCCCTGCTGGCGCTGATGTACGTCGTCAACATGTTCCTGCTGCCGCTCGGCGCCGCTCTGCTGCTGGACCCCCGCGTCTGGTGCGTACCTGGACGCTAGTTGCTCCTCAACATTCATGCCCGAACAGATAGAACGTGGTTGGTGCTGCAACACAGAATGCATGTGGGTGCTGCTGCCACCAGGCAACATGCTGCTGCTGGGACCCCGCGCCTGGTCCAATTCTTTCTGGGAATGCACGCAAAGCAATGAATCTGATCCGAATTGCCGCCAGGCGCCGCGCTGCCGCTGGACCCTTGCGCCCATTACGCCAAAGCAGTTCCTTCTCTCTTTCCTCCTAGTGTACAGAAAAGCTCGTACAAGTGTCGACTCCGTCTGTCGCAGGTACCTGCGGGGCGGCCTTGCCGAGCGCGCGTTCTACCTGCAGCTGGTGAATGCGGCGCTGCCGCCGCTGCTGCGCCTGGCGGCGCCCGGCCGGCTGGCGAACCGATTTATCTTCGCCAGTTTCGTGCGCACACAGGTGAGCCTGGTGAAACGTCCCGCGGTTGTGTTGCGCAGCCCAACCGACGACCCAGCGAAACCCGAGACGGCGATCAGACCGCAGTTGCACAAAAGTGACAGTCCTGCTGCAGCATATGTCGTCTGGCCACAAGACTGACAGACTAGTGTGTCCCAGCTGAGCAGGTGGCTCAGCAGCAGCACCGCGTGAAGCTATAGAAATCTGCAATTCCAAAAAAAACATGTTGTGCGTGCAGGACCGCGTGGACCAGGTGATTGCGGTGCCGGCCGTTCCACTGGCGCATCCCGTTTGAACGGAAGGGCTTTTTCAAGGAAAGCGAAGACAATTCTCAGGCACCCTTTTCCGCGCGTGCGCAGGACCGCATGAACCAGGTGTTTGCGGTGCCAGCATTCCCGCTGGCGCAGCGCCTGGCGGCGGCGCTGGCGACGGTCTCAGTGGCAGTACTGTGGGCGCCCGCGCTCCCCGCCAGCCCCCTGCTCGCCCTCGCAGGTGAGCTTTCGTCGCATTGCATGTTGCCACACAGCTCGGATTTCGGCATGGCATGCTGAAAAACTTTGTTAACATTGCTCCCGCCATGGTACCGCGGCCGCACCTTGTGTTCACCTGCGACCCCGGGCACTGCGCCACAGTTGCCTCGCTCGGTGCTTGTGGCGGCTGTTCCAGCAGGTGCTGGATCGCGCAGGAAAGCTCAAAACCATACAGGTCAGCCGCATGATATGTTTCAGGAGTCTGACATTCTGGCATACAGGCTTGACACTGCAGTGCGTGGCAGTTCAGGTAGAGGCGCTTCGGTGGCTAATTCAATTCTCACGCCGCGGAAAACAAACTGGCGTGCAGGCCTGGCGCTGCAGTACCTGGCAGATCAGGTGGAAGCGCTGCGGCGGGACTCTTTGAGTCCTGACAAGTCAGGAATCCAGAACGAAACGTGTTCTTGAAATGCAGGCCTGGCGCTGCAGTATGTGGCAGATCAGGTGGAGGCGCTGCGTCGGGCGCCGCCGCCGGCGGCGCCTGTCCTGGGTGGCCGCGCCGCTGCATCGGCACTGCTGCACGCGCTGCCGGCGGCGCAGCTGCTGCTCATGTGGCACGTGTTCCTGGACGGTTTCTCCACATCTACCCCCGCCTTCTGGGCCGGCGCCGCCTGCTGGGGCCTGTTCGCCGCTGCAGCGCTGGTGCGGTGGGCCCGCGGCGGGTTTGGCGCCGATGGCGGTGCTTTCAGCGCAGGCAGTGGGATGCACATCCAGCGCGCCCTGGCTGCGGCCGGCGGCGGCGGCGACAGAGGCCTGACGCACTATGTGCCCCAGGTGGGATGCAAATCGGCTTGGGTCGCCCTATGTGAAACTCGCCTCCAAGGTGTGCATGAGAATTAGGCATCATACATATCTTTGTGGGCGCCGCCCTCAGAGCAAACAGCAGGTGCAACGTCCTTGTGCCAGCTCGACTTAGATGCTTTGCTTCATTCTAATTGTGTGCAGGCGCCGGCCACCTGCAGCGACGCCTTTGTGCAGCAGCTGCAGCGAATCTACGCAGTGCCGCCAGCGCTCGCCGCTGCGGCCGCGGCGCCGCCGGCGTCGCCTTCTGCCAACATATTCGTGCGCGCCGGCTGCCCCATGCCTGCCGGCTCCCAGAGCGGCGGCTGCAGCGGCCTGAGCCGCCAGCCCTCCACTGCCGGATCCGGCGCGGGCTCTGCGCACAGCCGCGGCGGCAGCGGCAGTGCCTTTAACAGCCCTCTGCGGCAGCCGCAGGGCGGGCCACGTTATGACCCGCACACGCCGCCGGTGGCGCCCTCCTTTCCTCCGGTTGTCGCGGGCAGCACGCCGGGGGGCGCGTCCGTGAACACGCCGTCAGCGCCAATGCTGCCGCGCAACGGTGGCAGCAGCAGCGACGATGTCCCTGGGGCGCTCGATGCCGTCTGGCACGGCGGCGGTGGCGACGCCGGGCAGACCGGCGGCGGTGACCCACAGCCCGGCTGGCGGCGCAACAATGCCTACGACTCCGTCGCGGACATGAGCCCGTACAACGCCGCAGCGGCGGCGCAGCTGCGGCCGTCCGGGGCCCGCCCTGCGTCCCACCCTGTGGCCTTTGGCTCGTACACAGGCAGCGCAGAGCTGCCGTCGCCGGCGGGCGCGAGGCTGCCGGACGGCGGGCCGCCGCCGTCGCGGCCAGCGGCGTACCCGGACGCCTCGCCCACCGCCTCGCCCTTCCGCACGCGCCAGGTGCCGCCATCTGGCGAAAATCTGTGTCTGCCAATTGCAGAGCCAGCGTCCGCAGCATCGCGTTGCACCCTTGTGTGCCGTCGCATCCTGCAGTCTTGTCCCCTTTGCATCACAACCAGTTGTTCTCAGCAGGCGCTGAACAATCCATGTGTCTATCCTCCAGGTGCGCTTTAAGGAGGCGGCGTTGGACGACGACAACGCTCCGGACGGGCCCTCTGCAGCCGGCGGCGGCGGCCGCCCCACGCCGTGGCCGTTGGCGCTGGCGCCGCTGGCGGTCGACCGCCATGGCTCCGCCTCTGGCGATGGCGGCAGCCCCTCGCCCCGCGGCGGCGGCGGCGCCGGATCCGCGCACGGCGACGCCGAATCTGCGCACGGCGGCGCCGGATCCGCGCACAGCGCCGGCGCCGGCTCGCCGCAGTATGCGCCGCCGCCCGCGGCGGCGGCCGCGGCATCGCGCACGCCCCGTGCTCCCGCCACCGCCGACAGCAGCCAGCCACAGCCTAGCTACCTGCGGGCGCACCTGCAGGCGGCGGCGGAACTCGCGGCACGGCGGGCGGAACGCTCCCAGACGCGGGCGCTGCCGGGCGGCCGCCCCTGAGGCCCGGAGTTTTCCGCCAGATGGAAGTATGCCTACGACCGAAGCACTGGAGGCGGACTCGAGATGAAGCTGCTGACCTGCGGCCGGAAGTACCCCATGCTGTTGAGACGCGCTGCGAATGAACGCCGACTGGGCTGCCCTCATCGAGGCTCGCTCCAAGATGAGCGACATGCCGCCGGCAGCGTTGCTGCGCGCGCATAGTCAGGGTCCGTGTGGAAGAATGGTTGTGTGCACGATGCAAGTTGCGCACGGACACTCATGCAGAGTTCGAACGCTATTTAGACCTGCAATCGAGTGCTTTGCGTGCACTGGCAGAAGCAGATGTGGCATTGTCTCTAAGGACTTGCAGTGCAATAGCCCAGGGATTCTGCCTTTGTATTGTTGCGTGCTTGCTCCAGTGACGAGAAGATGCACCGGCTGTTTGTAGCGCATCTGAATACCTAGTACAGTCGTGTGTAATCAGTTATTGCCGCACACTGCCCACCACACTCCAAGCGGTGCACTTCGCCAAGGTGGGCTGGTGCAAATGCAACGGTGGCAGTGCAACGAGCCCTGTGCTATGCTTCCCTCGGCGTCTTGCTTGCCAACGGTGACCGTGAGTTTACATTCTTGCGCCTCCAAAACACCAAAGGCTCCACAGCAAAACCCTGCCTGATGTTTGGCCGCGGTAGCGATATTCCCTACACATAACATCTGGAAGAAATGAAAGAGAGGCGCACAGCGTGTGCAGCCGTCAAATCGGAAGGTACACCCAAGAAAGAATCTCACAAGTGTCATGAGAAAGATGTGACTAACAGTGTGTGTAAAAAAACAGGCAGGCAAGCCGCGCTCCCCAGGAGAGCGAATCAGTCGTTTGCTGCCGGCGGATCAAGAAGGCCAACGGGAAGCGTGGTGGGACGGCTGGCATGATGCGCCCCTGTCGGTCCCGCTGTTGTCGGCTTTGCGCGCTGTTGGGACAGCGCCATGACGAATCGTACATGCAGGAGCAGATGGCGTCCCCCCTCTCGAATCCCCTCTAGTTGCCCGCCGGACGCTGCACCGAGAACCACTTGCCGGCGGCGCTCAGCGCTCCTCAGTGACTTGCCACGATGTTTAGAAACCCTACAGGGCCGCCGGCCCAGAGCTGCTTGCCGCTCGATGGCCTGGATATGCCGGGCGCCTGCTGGCCCCCGGGCCAATCGCTGTTGACGCCGCGGCGCCTGTTGCCGCCAGCCAAGCCGCGAGGGCCACCATGCCTTCAGGGCGGCCGCAGACCGGGCCCAGATAGGAACGATTAGGGTGTGTTTAAAACTAATTTTTCCTAGTGCAGCTCGCGCAGCATCTCCTCAATGCGGCGCTCGACCTCCGCAAACGTCGGCCGCTGCTTCGGGTTGGTTGCCATGCACTGCATCGACAGCTCCTGCGGCAGCGACAGCAGGAGACATTCAAGTAGATTCTCTTGTCAGCCTTGCAAAAATGGATGGCGCAGCAGGTTTGTCCATCGCACGGATGTATGTCAAGAGCCCAGTTAGTTGCTGGGCGCAAACTGTGCTGCCGGGTCGACAGCTTGTGGCAGGCATCACTGGCAGGGGTGTCTTTGAGAGGTTTCACGGGTATTTCGAGGGGCTGGCGCGTACCGCATAGTCGCGCGGCGCCTCTGGCGGAAAGACCGGCCGCCGGTTGTGGATCAGTACAGCACTGATAATCTGGGCCTGCACATCGTCACGGAGGACATGCGGAATCAGGAAGGTGCAGCGAGATGCAATCACCTCAAACTCGCTTGGGTGCTGTGGACACCAGCATCCCCACGCGGCAGCTCTCACCAAACATGCCACTGGGAATTGTTGGTGGCAACATCAAAGTCCCGCATTCAGACTCAGCAAACACACCTGGTTCATGCCGGCCCAAGCACCGCAGCCGGCAAGCAGCTCCCACAGCAGCACGCCGCCGGCGAAGACGTCGGCGGCGCGGGACAGGTGGCCCTGTACTGGTAGAATTGTCCGTCAACACATCAAGAGACGAGAGCGGTTTTGAATGCAGCGTTGCAAGTGATCAATAGTGCTGCCAACGAGACAAAGTGCGAAGCTGAGTTCCGTCGCTTTGCTTGCTTGAAGATGGCAAACAATAGCCAAAAGCAAAACGGACAAGAAAGAGCACCTCGTCCATGAGCTCGGGCGCGGTGTGCGTGATGGTGCCGCAGCTGAAGGTGTCGATGCGGGACTGCGCGTCCAGCTGCCGCGCCATGCCAAAGTCCGCCACCTGCGGGCGGGGGTTTGCAGAGTTCACTGAGTTTTGGGCCTGGAGAGTCTCGTGAAGGCGTTGATGCGGGACTGCGCGTCCAGCTGCCACGCCATGCCAAAGTCCGCCACCCCCTGCAGGGCGGGGTTCAGGGTTCAGGACTGCTTGGTGAAGCGAGGGCTTCTGTTCTGTCTGCTGCTAGTAGTAGACAGCGCAACTGAAGCGCGGCGCCATGCCCAGCTGCCGCGCCATGCCAGAGTCCGCCACCCGCAGGCAATGTGTTCAGGGTTTTGAGGGTTTGAAGAGCCATTGTGCAGCGAAGGCTTCTGGTCCAGTGGACACTGGCGTCATGCCGTGCAGCCGCAGCGACACGCATGTGCGCAGGGCTGCAGGCCACCGGCGCGCACCTTGACGTCAAAGCCGCAGGGCGACTCCTCGCTGTCCATGAGCAGGATATTGGCGCGGGACAGGTCGCCGTGGATGACGCCGCGCGCATGCATGTAGGCCATCGCCGCCGCCAGCTGCCGCCCCGCCGTGAGCACCGCCAGCATGTCCGGCCGCCACCGGCCGCCATCCTCCTCGCCCTCGATCGTGAACAGCCCATCCTCCAGTGCCCGCTGTGACAGTACACACAATACGCATCTGAATGACAGGCTTCGGGAGATGGTACATTTTCTCGACAAGCCACTGCAATGTTGGAATGAACGTATGACAGGCCAATCCAAAACGACTCAATAGCAACGCAGGTTTAGACAGTGCGCTCCCAGGTGCTACACCCGTAGTAATGCCGCCCACACGCCATGCAGCAATTCTAGGGACCGGAGCGCCAGGGACGACACAGCGATCCTCAACCCGGTGCCACCTCTGCAAGTGCACCTGCAGGGGGCCGCGTTTGCAGTACTCCGTGACGACCAGGTGTCCACCTCCAAAGCCTTGGCGGCGCCACCTCATTGTTGAGGAACCCTATGATGAGAGGAATGCCAAGATGGAGAAGACAGAAGTTTCTCGCAGGCGCACCTGCAGCGTGCCACGGTTGCAGTACTCCATGACGACCCAGGTGTCCACTTCTGCTGCTTGTTCGGCGCCGACGGTGTTGCGCCGCATGCTGCTGCCGGAGCCGCCGCCGCCAAGCTGCCCGGGGGAGCCGCCGCCGCCGAGGGAGGTGCCGCGCAGGTGGCCGGGCAGCCCGCTGCCGCCGCCGAGGGGAGGAGGGCGCAGTGCCCCAGGCGGCGTGTTGCCGCCGCTGCCGCTGCCGCTTCCAGAGCTGCCGCCGCCGGCCCCCTCCTTTGCCGCCGCCTGCTCCCGTAATGCGTCTGCGACGCAGCACGAGTTTTCAGACAAGAAAGGGAATCCTCAACCTGAACAGCATGGCTTTGCGGCGCAGGGAGTTCGTTCAGCCTAGGCGAGATGAAGCATCTGTGCGCTGTTCTGTCAGCGCGTGAATAATGGCTTCCTGTGCATCATGGAGAATGCAAGACGAACAATCTGCACCAGGGCGAATGGAACAGGACAGGGCACCTAACAGGACAAGGCACCTAACAGGACAAGGCACCTAACAGGACAAGGCACCTGCAAACGGCGAGAACGTGGGCGCTGCGGCGGAGGAGGAGCCTCCAGAGGCCGCCACGGCCGCCGCGAACGGCGATGGGTTTCCCGTGGCGCTCGTGAAGCTGTCCTTTGCACTGGCAACGTCCGGCGCCGCACCAGACGTCTGCCGCAGGCTCGCGAGCTGCAGCCTCCCAGGCTGCAGGCATGCACGAGCGCACACATGAGCCGTAAGCAGCGGTGCAGTTTTATGTTCTTGACCACCCTCTCAACACCTCTTTTGTCGAGACCCTGCCGTCGCGCTCGTTCGCTTCGATCACAGAGACTGGTGGTCCCTCAGGCCGCCGTGTGTCAGTAGCCACCGGGGCGGGGGCGTCGGGAGCAAGCGTGGTGCAAAGAATTTTTGGGGTTAGAAAGCAGGACAACGCGCGTTGCACCCAACTCGCAACAGTCATAGAGCATGACAGACCTGGCAGGCAGCCCCTTGGCAGGCAGCTCTGGCGAAGCCCCGCCGCAATGGCCTGAAGCCTCCCAACCTCTAGGACTCAGCGCGTGCTCACCTGGGTGCCATGAGAGGTGTTGACGCTGCCGTCAAGATCCGAGGACGCCGACCGCACCATCGGCGGCGGCGGCCGCTGCTGCCCGAGGTCCAGATTCGGCATGTGGCCCCTGGATGTACACAGACGCACACATGATCAGACAGGGGGTTCTGACACCTGTACTGCCCACTGCTGCTTGTGGTGCCTTCGGACCAGCAGTGTCGGCGGAGTGGTCTGCTTCCGGGTGGGGCATCAGGTCCCCAGGTGAGGCTTCCCGCGGGGAGGTCAAAGCGGCACCAAGGCAGGGTTGCGCACCATGCAGAAACAGGGCCACATTGAGACTGCTGCGCTGCGGGCAGGCCCTACACGGCATGCGGCACAGCCGGTCATGTGATGCAGCTGCCATGTAGAGACCTCGCGCTCACAGGGAGCACGAAAAGCGGGACTCTACACAGCACTGCGGTCTTGGGGTTGGAGCGGTGGACGAAAAGGGTGCCGCCACTAGCTTCCAGGAGTCAGCTTCCGAGACCGCCGCTGACCTGACCCATTGTTTAGGTCACGATTGTAGGTCATGATCGCTTCGATGCAGGATGCCGCAGCACTGCGCAGGGGTGGAGGTGTGATGGAAGTCTCGCTGTGCTCACATTGGGCCGCCCAGCTCTGGGATGTGGAAGGAGGCGTGGCGGACGGAGGAGCTCCGTGGCGGCGGCGCGGGGACCACCACTGTGGTGTGGTTCAGCGTGCGCATCACGTGCCGGTGGTGCAGCCCAAGGGAGCCGACCGCCTCGACGCCCGCCCAGGGCTTCACGGTGCGCTCGCCGCTGCGCGCGATGCCCTGGTTGCACACCTGTGAGTGTGGAGAAGCACAAACTACGAGGTTTCTTTGGTCATTCTGCGAATCAAGAGCAGGTTGACGCGACGCCCGCCCAGGGCTTCACGGTGCGCTCGTTGCTGCGCGCGATGCCTGCACACCTGTGAGTGTGCAGAAGCAATAATGGTGTGATTTTGTTTGGTTGATTCTGCGAATTAAGAGCGGATGGAAGCGATGCCCGCCCAGGACTTCACGGTGCGCTCATTGCTCTGCGCGACGCCCTGGTTGCACACCTCTGCAGGTAGAGCAGTTGCATGTGGTTTGCTAGCGGCACCCTGTGTCACGGCGCGGCAGCCGAGGCACCCCAAACACCGTTGGCACCAAGCACGCCGCGATGTGTGGAGGACGATTTGGAGCTCCACTGCGCTGGAAGGCAAGCACCGTCCAAGAGACAGCCTGTGAGAAGATGACTGCTTCACAAGTGATTCAGGGTTTAGGGTACCTTGATGGCGACCTCGCTGCCATGCCAGTAGCCGTGGTACACACGCCCGAAGGAGCCCTTCCCTAGCAGCGGGCCAAGCTGGACGCCCTCAATTGGCGCACCCCCCTGGCGGAAACAAGCAAGGAGCTGGCAGCCGGGTCTGGGGATTGAGAAGTCAAGCTGCATGCAGCAGCAGCAGCAGCACAGGGCCGCTGCAGAAGCAGCGATAAGCGCGTGGCTGACACGTACGACAGTGTGTGATGCGTAAGGCGCTCATCGCACAGGGGGCAAGCCGCAGCACAAGCAGCAAATGCGCAGCGTAAGCAGTGGGAAAGCAGCACCAGTTGGTATTCAAGCAAAAGCCCCAGCAGCCACTCTCTCGAAATCCCTGCAGCTACTGGCTCAGAATACGCCGAGTCAGGTCAAACGAAAGGGTCAAGGCACGAATGCCGGCACCTCCTCGCCCATGGGGCCGCCACTGCCGCCGCCGCGTTGGCCAAAGGAGCCGCTGCTCGCAAAGCGGGTGTCTGCGGCTGCTGCGCGCGGCACCACGTGCGGCTTCTCCTTCGCGACCGTCACGAGATACGGCGCCGACTGCCGCTGCTGCTGCGCGGCGGCGGCGCCCTTGCCCTTGGCGAAGGCCTCGGCGGCGGCGGCGATCACCGCGGCGTCGGCCTCCGCGGCCTCTGCGGCGCGCGGGGCGGCGCTGCCGTCCGGCGGATTTTGCTCCAGGGTGGCCAGCAGGTCCGCCCACGCCTCGGGACGCGCCTGCGCCGCCAGCAGCGCCGCGTTGGCCGGCCTGCAGGAAGCAGCGGGAAAGGTTCAGTGGAGGTTCAGCAGCTGGCGGCGCCAGCAGGCATCTTGACATTAGGCAGAACACATGCAACTCGACATGACTGCGTCCCCAAAAACAGCTCGCGATGATCAAGATGGCAGCATCACAACACGCCAGACTGAATTGGACATGCATGACAGGGGACGCCAACGAGTGCTTGATTTGTAAGGCTGGGAGGAAACGCACGTGCACCGCAGGACGAGGGGGCCTCGGACGGGGTCAGCGGAGCAGCCGACGCCTGTGACGATAAGGTCGCCGGCCGCTGCGGTCACCTCGTTCACCGCGTTCCAGGCGGCGCTGTGCACCCCAAATGGCGCCAGCAACAGGTCCCACAGCGACGCCCCCTTCCAGTCGGCGGCCGACGTGCCCGTCACCTGCGGCCGCCAGGTTTCAGGATGTAGTCAGCATCATGCTGTGGTTGAGCAGAGCGTGGAGCACGATGGCGGCTGCCCAGCACGAACGGCACGTGACTGGTCAGCAATTCCCAAAGATCTGAAAGCGGTAGCGAGACACAAGTTTACAGAGTATGCGACACAAGATTTGTACGGCCTCGAAGTGTGCAGGCCACGCACCGCCTCGATGGCGTCCTCGGCCACGAGCGCTGGCCAGGCCGCGTCGTGCGCGTCCACGATCGCGACCGCGGGGGTGGGCGGCGGCCGCCACTCGCCGCTGCTGCAGACGTCCTGCTGCTCGGCATTGAACGACGCGCGCTTCATGCTGGCTTTCGCCTGCATCATCTCCACCTCCCGCACCACCACGTTCGCCATCTGCAGCAAGGATAATTCAAAAGTGTTAAAGTCCGTAGGCTTGGGAGTCGTGCCCGTTGCATCATCTCCACCTCCCGCACCACCATGTTGCCATCTGCAGTCAGGTGAGTATAAAATTCAGTGCTTCCACGACTTAGCATACCCACATTGGCCGTCGCCTGCACCATCTCCACCTCCCGCACCACCACATTCGCCATCTGCGGCCAATGGAGGTCGAATGCGTCGACATGCGGGAAGGTTGGGTGTCATTTGAGCCATCGCCTGCATCACCTCCACCACCTGCACCACCATGTCTACCTTCTGCTCGCATGTCCAGCCGAGGACAGCAGCAAGGGTAGTGCAGGGGGCCGTCAGTGTGCTGGACCGCACGTTCTTGGGTGCATTCTGGGGCCATCAAGAGGCAAAATATGGTCAGTGGGCCATCACACACCAAGGTCTGGCTTTCAGACTGAGGCGTCATTGCCATGGAGTCACTGCAATGAGGTTTGAGCCGGACCTGTGACAGCATGGGGTTGAGCATGAAGCCGGCGCAGGGCGTGCCGCTGTCCTGACATAACCGCTTCCATGCCACTGTATGTTGATGTGATGCTGGGTGTTGATGTGATGCTCGAGAGCCGCGTGGACGGCATGGGGAGTGGCATTGAACCGGCGCCGGTCGTGGCACTGTCTTAGCACGGCAGTGTTCTGGCATGGACCTGTTCGATGGCCACTGGATATGTTGCCGTCGCTTACTTCTGGTGTAGAGCGTCACCTGGGACAGCATGGGGTTGGGCATGGAGCCGGCGCCTGGCGTTGCGGCGCCGAGCATGCCCAGCAGCCGGCCGCCGCGCCTGAGGAGCTCCACCTCCTGGTAGCCGTCCATGCCCCGCACCTCCCTCGCGTCGCCGGCACGCAGGCCCGCCTGGTCCCTGCGCAGCGGCGATGACTTGACCGTGAGCGGCCCTGGGCTTTTGGACACGCTGCGAAGAGCCGTGCAGCCGTGCGGCTGGAGCAGCAGCACTGCAAAGCGTGGAGGGGGCGCGCACGCTGTGGAGCATGCAGAGAAGGATGCATTGTGAGGCCTGCAAGCGCACGCCGCTCGCGGCTCCTCTCCACCGCCAGACGCCGCTGCAAATGGTTCGCTGCAGCGGTGCTAGCCCCGCACCTGATGTAGGCCACCGGCGGGTCGTGAAGGTCCACCAGCACCGCCGAGGCGCTTAGCAGGCGGCTTAGCAGCGAAAGCACATGGGCCAGCTCCGCCGGCGGCGACGGCGGCGCGTCCGCAGTCTCAGATGACGGCGCCGGGGGCGCCGCCTGCTGCTGAGGCTGTGGCGATGTCCCGTCGGCCGGCAGAAACATCTTCTTCAACGGCCGCAGCTTGTCGGAGCCGGCGCTGTCGGAGACCTGCTCCAGCTGCGGACGCGAGCCGGCACTGCCAGCAGACGGCTCCTGCAGCGAGTCCAGCGAGACCTGGCCGCGGCTGCCACGGCGGCTGCGCAGTGGCTTCGCTGCCGCTGGCCTGCCTGGGAGGCCGCTGCCCCCGTCGGCCGACGGCGAGCCCGGCTGGCTGCTGGTGGAGAAGCTGGCCTTACTCGCCTCTGCAGGGGCAGCGGGGTCATGATTCTGGGATGGTGCTGCCGTCGTTGCCGCCGCTGAAAGGCGCGCCTCCGTCAGGTTGCCCTTGGCGGTATCCGACCGCAGGGTCGCCACGGCCTCCTCGCCTTCCGAGGCCTTGCCGTTGGCCGGACTGCTCGACTGCGGCGACACGCCTGCCAGCGGCGGTGTAGCGCCACGCTCCTGCAGCGGGTGGTGCATTGCCAATGGCGTCGACTGCTCTCAAGAGAAGATCGTGTCGTGATGCTCAGCTGTCAGGCAGACCGACAGGGTTCCTTACATATTCACCAGGTGCAAGACAGCACCTGCTGCATGTGTTCCAACGGTTTCGCCGTCGGTCGAACAGGAGGGCAAAACCGAGGCTCGTGAAGAAGCACATGAGCTCAAACTCGAACAGTGATGCAGCAGCACATAAAGTACGGTAGAGATATTGCGTGATTGCAGCCTTCGCCGGGATGACCACAGCCCGCGGACGGCCGAAAGCCGCCAGCATTGGCGCCATCATGCGTATAGCGTACGCGACTACGCGACTGCAGCCATCTGCAAAGCCGAGCGCACCTTGGAGGTCGCGCAGCCCATGGCAGTCGAAGGTTGACCTTGTAGCAGCCCGTATGCCCCAAGCACCAGCTCCTTATGGCCGCGGCCGATCGCTGCTTGGCTCCCTGGTAACCGGTCTCCAGAGACCTGGGCTGGTATCACTCACTGCATGTGCGGCGGGCTGACTCTGCAACGAGACCTTCTCTGACGACTCCTTTGGGAGAAGGTTGGCGTGGAAACAGGCGTGGAAACACGCTCGCTCCGCGGTGGCAGGGAGGATTGCCCCCGACGTGGCAGAGGCCCTGTCGACAGCTGAGAACTGCAGGTGTCTTCCGCATCCACGGCGACGTGTGGTACACACAAGTCGGTGAAGCTTGTGACTGAGGAAGAGCTGCCTGGCAAGCAGCCAGACAAGGCAGCTGCTACCGCGCTCAAGCGATGTGCTTGGATCCTCTCACTGTCTCGCCGGGTCTCGCCCATCGGATCTGTCTATGGACAGATCCGCAGAGGCCACTCGGGGTTTAGGGTTTATCTCCCGGGAAAAGGGTGCGCTTTTTGACCCCGCCCTTCCGCGAAAAGCATGCAGATTGCAAGTTGCACAGTTCTTGTCTCCACTCCCTGCCACGTTATACATCAGTGGTCGCCGACCATTTCGCCAGCCGTTGCAGCAGCATCGTGCCCTTGGGCCCCCTTTGCCCCGACGTATAGCCTTGCTGACATGAAGCGGTGAAAGGGAACGACTCCTCCGGAAGAATAACACAGGACAGTGCGGTCCTGATCGACAAAAATTACAGTTATAACTGCAGCGGAAGCGTTCGGAGGTGTGAGGCCGTGCTCGCCGAAAGCAGAGCCCAAAACGAGGCTGTAGGCGGAAAGGCCGGGCAACTGCGAGCCCGCGGCCAGCGGGCTGGTGAACGGCCCTGTGATTTAGTATGAATGGGGTCCACGGCCATGGCGAGGGGCCTTCGTCGACGAAGCCGATGGACGAGGCTGCGACTCCGCTAATGGGCCATCAACGCTACGTGAAGTTGCGACACCTTAACAGGTGCCGTATGCTCACCATATGAACTGAACGTGAACTCACTACGAAGGTGTCACTCTGCCGACTGGGGACGGCACCCTGCTCGTCACGGGTTGCAGCTGTGAGCACAACGCCACAGTCTGCGGGATGCCTGTGGGCATGCAAGCATTCACCTTTCGAGCGGGTGCTAGTGAACGACTGCAAATGCGGGTCCTGGATCAGCAGCAGCAACGGCCCCGCGCACACGTACCACCGGCATGCCTCCCTGCAAAGCTTCATCATGCCGCCAAGCGCGCCCCACTTTTGCTCCTGCAGCGGCGCCTCTGGCTTCGTGCAGCTGGCACTGGACACAGAGACGGACGAGCAGGTGGCCATAAAGTTCATTGAGCGCGGCGGCCGGACCAGCCAGCGCATCATTGCGCGGGAGCTGCTGAACCATCGGGAATGCGCCATGCACCCCCACATCGTGCAGCTCAAGGTGCTGTATGTTCTATAGGGAATTGGTAGCGGCTCTGCTTGTTTCACGCTGGTGCAGGCTGCTTGACACCCTCCAAGCACTGCACTGCACTGCTCAATGATTCACGCCTTCAGCTCAGGCTGACTACTTCCTCCATGTGGTTCATTTCTGGTTGCGTCATTTTACAGGAGGTCTTTATGACGCCCCAGCACCTGGCCATCGCCATGGAGTACGCGCCTGGCGGCGACCTGTCAGAATACGTGGACGCCTGCAAACGAGCCGGGGTGCATCCCCGCACCCAATCTGTCATGATGCTTCACTGAAATTCACATAAACCATGGGCTTCCGGCGCCCGCAGGCTTGAGCTACAACCTGGGCCGTGCTCCTTGCCTTGCACCTGAACCATCTGGCGAAAACCTATATCATCGTCCATGCTGCCGCAGTTGCTGCGACTGCGTTTTAAGCATCATGTCCACAGCCAGCTCACGTTATGGTCATCCTGCCACAGCTCGGGGGCGTGCCGGAGACGGATGCCCGGTGGTTCTTCCAGCAGTTCATCATTGCGGTGGACTACTGCCATCGGCTAGGCATCGCCAACCGCGACATCAAGGTGCGTTGTGTAGCGCCGCTAAGCTATTCAGCTGCATGCGTCACCCGTGAAGCTGCTGGCGGATGGCGCGCTGCTCCGCCATGCGGCCATGACATGGCCGCCTCCTTCCTGCCGGCTTTGATTGGCTGCGATGCCCTGGGCACAGGATCGTTTGGCGGGTGTTGAACCTTTGGTTCTGGCTTTGTGCTTACGCCAGGTTCTCATTGCGTTGCAGCTGGACAATGTGCTGCTGGATGGCAGCCAGCCGCTGCCCATCATCAAGATGTGCGACTTTGGGTACTCCAAGGACGAGGTGGCGGGCTCCCTGTGCAAGACCGCCTGCGGCACGCCCGAGTACATGGCGCCCGAGGTGCGCCCTCGATCTGGCAGCTCATGTTGGGTTTCTTCATATCCCGTGTGTGTAAGCAGAGTCCGCTGAGCCATGCCTTTACGCATCATGCGGCGTCTGTCTGTGTACATTTCTCTGTTGATCGCGTGTGATCCTTACTAGGGTTTCCGCGCCGCAAGCGCGTCCGCAAAACCTTATGCTCAAAGCCCTACACGTCCTGACCCCGGCAGGTGCTGACGAGGAGCTGTACGATGGCAAGTCAGCGGACATTTGGTCAGGTCGCGATATCAAACTCTGAACTGTATGCCCTATGCTTTCTGCACCGGCAGGTGCTGACGACGGAGGTGTACGATGGCAAGTCGGCGGACATCTGGTCCTGCGGGGTCATGCTGTATGTCATGCTCGTGGGCAGCTTCCCCTTCCGGCGGGCGGAGGACGAGAAGGTCAAGGGCGTGCGCCGCATGCAGCTCATGTTCGGCCGCATCATTAGCGCCGACTTCATCCTGCCGCCCAAGGTGCGCCGCGCTACTGCGTCACATTACCTGCAGGGCTCTGGTTCAATTCGTTTTAAAGGTACGCACTCCAAGTAGGAGCTTCTTAGCCGGTGCTTGCAGTCGATGCCTCTCCTGTTGACCTTCATCAATGGTTGGTTACATCATTTGTAGGCAGACACCCCCAGTGGTGTTCTGTTGCGGGCTTGATTTCAGTGTGTTGCAAGCTTGCTTTAGTGAATTCTGGTCGAGCTAACGAGGAATCAGATCATCTTACAATGGCATGTGCTCAGCGACCCGTGCATGCTATGCAGGTGTCCGTTGCCTGCCGCGACCTGCTGAAGCAGATGCTGACGGCGGAGCCCTCAAAGCGCATCAGCATCGGCGGCATCATGAACCACCCCTGGTTCCTGAAGGACTTGCCGGCGGGCACGCACGAGATGAATGCGCGACTGCAGGCGACCGATAACGTCAGGTCAGTGCACAATCAGAACGTTCCAACAGCTGCCAGCAGTCTTGCCGCCTCGATGTGCTGCATCTATGTCCCCAGTGTGGCTCAGGCTGACCTGTCTCCAAGGGAGCCCAGTGCCTCTCATCCAAACTTTATGCTGTCGCTCATGTAGCATCCAACCTGCGCAGCGGAGCTGGTTGTGTTCAGGAGCGTTGTTGCACTCATAAAATCCTCGAGACAGCGAGGCACCAAACCTGTCTGCCAGCGTCTTTACTGGATCAGCTGGTGTCTGTTGAAATTGCAGCGGCGGGCCGTGCGAGCAGTCGACACAAGAGATCCTGGACATGGTCAACCTTTGCAACGAGGAGATGGACAAGCAGCGGCCGCATGCCGCCCTGGTGTGAGCGCCGGGCGGTAGTGGCGAGCGCTGTGGAATAGCGGACGACGGCGGAGAGTGCTGCGATATACCTATGGCGGGGGAGGCCAGGAGTGGGCTCTCCTCCTGTCACTCGCGCCTCTCTTCCCCGACACCCTGAGCGCAGGCGGCAGCTCCTGACCTCCTCGCCCTCTCCGCCAGTCGGACAGAAGCCTGCACCACCAACTACTGGAAGGGCGCGGGCGACGGCACATTCCCGTGTTGCAAACCCATCTGACGGCAGGAAACTCACAATGTACTCACCTACGGCAATTGAGAGTCTGCTGGGCTTACTGTTTGGTTTCACGCTCACTTTCTGGCTGTGCAAGCTCACTTGCCCAGATCTGCGGTAGCTGCCTCGTTTTGTGGCAATTTTGGTTTGGCGTCGCCTGCCGGACGCTTCTTGCACGATCGAACATTCGTGCTGCGTTGCCTAATCAGTGCGTGTATTGCCTACTTATCGATGTACACGACAAGTTGTCCATGCCGGGCATTATAATCACCTCGAGCTTGCAAGCTGCACCCACTGGGCTTCATGGCCTGTGAGGTGAATGGATCTGCTAACGGTACTGGCACCCGGACTCTTAACTGAGTTCAGCTCCTGTATGGTCCTCAAGTGCACTCCGGAGTCCGGACAGCACAAGTCACTCCAGGCAGCCGTAGTCACGCTCTGATCGTGAACATACCATCATTCCTGCGAGTGGGGCCTTCTAACGACGGGCGGTGCCTCGAGAGCACATTGCATCGCAGAGCCACCGGTGGCATCGGTCTGGGTCCGGATAGGACATCGCTTCTCCGCAAAAGCTAGCAGCAGGACTTGGTTGGATTTGAGCACAATCTCTAGCTCGCAACGGCATTTGTTGACCGCAGCCGTTGACTGCCCGGACACAGAGGCAGCTATTGGTGCAGGCCAGCCCGGAGCTATATTTGCTGCATGCTCCATATTGGATGGAGGTCGACGTAGAGGGCAGGCACACCGTCAGCGTCACCCCACTATGCAGGTGGGTATCCTAACAAGGCCGAAGCTAGATCATATCCGCTGCATGCCCACGGTTCCGGCATCATGTGAGAAGAGAATCGCACGTGCGAGTCACCTGTGTGGGACACCTACCCGACTTGCTGTCCTTTGTGCGAGTGCAGCCTGAATGCTTTGTCGTCGGTAAAATGCCTGCATACCATCCAGCGCTGGTGAGCAAAGCACGAGGCGAGTGACGCCTGCATTGCGTTTTGGCAGGCACAGCATGCGTGCGGCAATGCAGCCGCTGGCAGCCGGCAGGGTGTATGTTTCGCTGACAGCTCACCTTCTGGGCGTGACACTGACGATCGAGCTGCCGACGCTTCAGCTGGCCAGCGGCACTGATGGTGCGCTTCTTCTCTGCATCCCCATGCCCTGACTTGACTGGACCTCCTTGCTCATCACAGTGCTGAAACGAGACACCCAAGCTCTTAGCATCGCCGTAACATCCTACCTGAAACCTCAAGGGTGCCGCAGATTTCTGCACTGTGCAAACGCAGGCGGCAGCTTCCGTTCATGTGCCGCGCGGCGACGCCAGCGCCGCATGTCCCTCAGCAGCGCTGGCTCCGAGGGGCTGAGCAGGGCGGCCTCTGATGCCGCATCGCTTGGCACCGTGGACGAGGCGGTGGCGACGCTGCGGCAGCGGCTGTCCGAGCCCAGCGGCGCCGCCGCATGCCGCTCTCGGGATGCCAGTCTCGACGGCAGCCTCGACTGCAGCCTCGGCGGCGACATGCTTGAAGGCGGCAGCCTCGATGGCGGCGCGGCGGCTGGTCTGGCGGTGTCGGACCTGCTACGGCAGAGCGGCGAGGAGATGAATGAGGCCTGCCTGCTCAGGTGGGGCTTCAGGCTAAGCAAGGAAGCCTGCTCGTTTGCTTTGGCGCATCAAAGTTGAAGCTTGCAGAAGCAGGTACTAAAATGCGCACCAGCACTGGCACCATCATCAAAAAAGGGGGGCTGTTGGCGTGTTGTTGCCGCGTGTGCAGGCCGCGCCGGCAGGAGGAGACGCGCCAGAAGGCACAGGCGCATAATGACGGCCCCCTGTTTGACCCGCTAAACCCTCAAACGCAGGTGGCTGGCCGCGCGCAACCACGACGTGGACGAGGCGGAGGCAGGGCTGCGCGAGCACGCGCGATGGCGCCACAACTACATCCCCAACGGCCGCATTAACGAGGTGGGCGCGACACAACGATATCTGCAGATGATCTATGTAGCTGAAAGGTTGTGCCCGCCAGCGCTGGCGTTGCGACCGAAGCCAGCGTTGCCTCTGACGCCACATGCTGCGCCGCAGTTTGTCATGTAGGAAGCCCTCGTGCCGGCTGTATCATGGTTTAATCACCTTCCTTACCAATTCCCGTGCTGATCTCCTGATGCACCTGCACTGCAGGACGAGATCAGCAATGAGCTGGCGGTGAACAAAGTCTTCCTGCAGGGCTGCGACAACGAGGTGTGCTGGCTTACACGGCCCTCTTCCTTTTCCGCAGTTACATTGAACACCATGCACCATCTTGTCGATCAGAATTGGTGCCAGCTACTGGCGCTTTGAAGCATGCTTGTCATCCCCCAGCAGCCTCCTTTTGAGACACTGCACTAAAAAGCCTTTGAAACGACTGCATGAAACATCGCAGGGGCGGCCAGTGATGATCGTGCTGGCGGCACGGCACGACATGGGCGCGCGGCGGCTGGACGAGACTAATCGCCTCATCGTGTATGCGCTGGACAATGCGGCGGCGATGGCCGACGACGCCGCCCGCAACCCGCTCGGCAAATTCCTGTGCCTGTTCGACCTGTCAGGTGCGCCGCCGCCGCTGCTAGTACTGCGTCGCCTGCACACGAGTCGTGGAATGCATGACTCTCCATCAGCTTGGCAATTCGCCAATGTGTGTGTACATGGTGTGGCAGGGCTGCGGATGAACAACCTGGACGTGAAGGCGCTGCGCGGCATCTTCGAGCTGCTGCAGGTGTGTCGTCTCACAAGAATCTGAACGATTGTTGCCGATTCTATTCGCCAGGTTGCACGTGCTTCCGCCATGATGCGGGGTGCAGCTGGGGGGTGGACCACAAGTTTGCTGCATTGCCTTCACCGACCTGATAGTGTGTTGGACATCGCCACCCTGCATTTCCATTTCCATATCCATGTCATTGGCGTATCACAATTCCTGCGCCGTGTGCTACAGGGCCACTTTCCGGAGCGCCTGTCTCAGCTGTGGTTCCTCAACGCGCCCTTCATCTTCTGGGGCCTGTGGCGCATCGTGTCTCCCTTCATCGAGCCCGCCACCCGTGACAAGATCGTGTTCCTGAGCGGCGTGGAACGCACTTCGCGATTGGCGGCGGCCATCCCGCCCGAGGTGCGAACTGGCGGAAGCCCTTCCTCTTGCAAATACTGAAAGCCGGTCCGAAAGCCAGGATCCCCATGCGGGCTGTGCAACACCCGCACCCTCCTGGCTATGCCCACACGGGCGACGCCAAGCTGGCAGCTTGCAGCATGGTATGGCGGAGCTCTCTCGCCAATAGAGGGGAATGCGCATCTGTTTCTGCCTGCCACGACCTGGCCAGTCAGGAGGCAGCCTGTTGCACCAATGAAGCAGAACTTGGGTGAGAAGGCCAAAGCACCAAGTGTGGAGCCCTTGGACCATACCCTGCAACTGCAGGTGCTGCCGCGGCAGTACGGCGGGCAGGCGGAGCTTGTCCCGGCGGCGGCGGCGGTGGCGGCGCGGCGGGCAGGCGAGGTGCAGGCCGAAAGGGACCCGCGGCGAAGCAGCCTGGCCGAGCGGCCGGCGCCGGCGGATGAGGGCCGCCTCGCGGCCGCGCGTAATGCCACCGGGTGCGCAATCTTTTCCTTTGCGGCATAATAAACGGCAAAGTATTTCTTCAGCTGTCACACAATCCATGGGTTGTCGCTCATGTGTACTGCAACGCATTGGAAAACTCTGCACAGTGCGAGTGCTCAGTGCGCCTGCAACCGCTGCAGCCCGTCAGATATTAAGCCGGCGCTAACACTCAGAACTCCACCCCTGAACCCTCACCCCTAAACCCTCGCCTCTGCCGCGGACGCAGGCGCTGGGCGTCCTCCGCATGGGGCGGCATCAAGCGCGGCGGCGCCGCGGTCACGCATGTGCGCATCTCGCCGCCGCGCCTGCCGTCGCTGCCGCCGATGCCGCGGCTGCACATGTGGTGGCAGCACGACGACGGAAGCAGCGGAAGCAGCAAGGGCAGCCCGGCGCAGATCACGCTCATGCGGCAGCACAGCATCGCGCTGCAGCGGGCCGTCGCGCACTCCGTTTCGCACAGCCGGCTGGCGGCGGTGTCGCGGCGGCTGCTGCCGACGCTGCAGCCCCTCAACCCCAAGGTGCGGGACAGCAGCCTGCCCTCGTCATCCGGGGAATTCTCGCCCAAATTGGTTCGCCGCTGAAGGGCAGGCACCGAGCGCAAGCGTGCAATGCATGGGCAATGCGCACGCTGACATGTGCAACGCGCATCTTGGCGCTCCCCGCAGCTGCCTGCCGCCAGTGGTGTGCCTGACTGACTGCTCAACAGAAGCAGTCGCGCTCCCCCTGCATGGCCCAGAACGTCAACTCCGGACGGTTCCGGCGCAGCTTCTGCTGTGCAAGGTGTGGGCGCAGGCGCAAGGTGCATCGCAAATTGCATTCAATCCTGCACCTCAATCTCAGTCCTCAAACTCTGCCATTTCCTGCCGCAGGTGCTGCTGTGCAAGGTGTGGGCGCAGGCGCGGCGCGTCGCCATCTGGGCCTGGTCCAAGGCGCCGGCGCTGCGGCCGGCGGCGCAGGCCGGCGGACCGGGGCGCAAGCGTGCGGGTGGCGCGAGGAAGGCGCCGCCGCCGCTGCCGCTCCCTATCCTTCCCGCGTCGCGCCTTGATGGCGGGCTGGCGCCGATGTAGGCTGGGACACCAAGTCCAGGAGCAAGCCCGGATGCAATCAAGAGCAGCAGAACAGGCTGTGTGCGATCCGGATTGTCTGTGAGGGGAGGGCGGTGCTTTCGAGAATGGCAGCCGCTGGCGGAGTCTCTGCGTAAGCGGTGGTGCCACAAATCTGGAGTTAATTTTGTGTTAATCTCTTGTGGTGCTGTGCTGTGCGGCGCTTCCGTCGGGAAGATTTTGGTCGGGCTCTTTCCCGGCGGCAGTTGCCGACGAGCCGCAGTTGTGTGGTCTGTGTTCACATTCTTTCTTTCTGCGGCGAACATTGCCATTGAGGAGAAGCCGTTCTGCCATCTGCCGTGATTGTTCAATCCTTACACGATAGCACCCACAGCAAGCTGATTGTCGTAGCTCTCTCTAGGTAGGTAGTCATGCCAGACCCAAACCCGAGCCCACCGCTCAATGTCGGCCATTACTCGCAACTGGCCGCTTGGCCAGTACATTCTCATCGCCATCCAAGTCAGCGTCTGGCACGCATGTCGTGCCCACAAATCACGGAGAAGATCGTACTTCGATGTGCAAGCAAACCAACACTCAAGAGTCCCGACCGCCTCCGCCACCACCGCCTGCGGGGCGCGAGGGTGCGCTGCAGACCCTCCCTGTGGTAGATATACACACCAGCCCGGCACATGTTTCTCGGGCCACCACCGGCAGTCGGCCCATTCCTCTATCTGTAGCACAGGCTCTCAGCGGTGTTGCGCCGGCAGACGCCCCTATCATCTAGCATCGTCCACTGTTTATATGGTGGCGGCAGCGGCGTCGTGGCGGGGTTGCACACGACGCCACTGCGGGCTGCGGTTCCTCGCCAGGGCGCTGCCTCGACTGCATGGCGCGGCAATAGGCGTTGCCGGCGGCGCTGGCAGGCCGTCCCTTGAGTTCCGAACCCCCTGGGGTTTTCGCCACCGCCTCAGGAGATGCTGCAGCAGCCGCTGCCGCCGCCGGCCGCCTGGCCGCTGCCGCCGCCGCCGCCTCCGGGCGTCGAGCCGATGGTTTTTGCTGACGGGCCGGTGGGCCCCGTCTTGCCCTTGCGCGGCATCGTCGCCAGCAGCTCCGTGAGCTCATCCACGATGACCACAAAGTTGGGCCGCTTCTCCGGGTTGGGGTGCCAGCACTTCTCGATGAGCTTTTTGAGCGTCTGCGCGCACAGAAAAGAGTTTTGTGACTCAGTTTTCCGACGGTTGAGAGTGAACCTGGATTGCGCTTCTCCGAGTTGGGGTGCCAGCACTTGTCGACGATTTTCTTCAGCGTCTCACCAGATCGTTTGTGGGATCTGCAGATTAAAGCGTGAATGCACTTGTCCGGTTTGAGGTGCCAGCACTCGTCGGTGAGCTTCTCTAGCTTCTGCGCGCACGAAGGTAAAGTCGGGTTGCGAATTTCGCCGACCAAAGTGAGAAACGAGATTACACCTTTTGATTGATGAGCACTTCAATGTCAGCGAAGCAGAAGGGTCCCACACTGCCAGTCGTGCAGGCGCAGGCAGCTGGCACAAGCTGGCTGCCAGCTCGTGAATGTCAACCCCGCAATGTGTCAAATCACCCATCATCTTGTTCAAGGCCAGGTTGCAGGGATGGGTGCAGATGTTTGCACAGACCACCTGTGCACAAGTGTAACCTGTACAAACCACGGGGGAATTGCGATGTGTAGACGCACCGGCAAGGGGTCCAGGCCGCCCTTGAGCTGCTGCAGCGGGTGCCAATACTCGTACACCGCCGCCTGGCTGTTTTCATTACAAAATTCCACCACGATCAATAGTCTGGCACAGGTAGGTTTGGGATCGCACCGGGAAGGGCTCCAAGCGGCCCTTGAGCTGCTGCAGGGGGGGTCGGTACTCGTACAGCGCCGCCTGGCGGGCGGCCTCCACCGGGTCGGTGCCCGCGAATGGCGGCTGGTGCTCGAACAGCTGGTACAGGATCATGCTGAAGCTGTACACGTCCACCTGCGCGGGTTTGAGAGGTCAGGGTGACACGATCTGAATGAGGTGAAGACGCGCTCAAGCGCGACAATGAGGCAGTCTTGACTCGCATGAGTGCGTTGGATTTCCCTGCTGCTACATGCTCTCACAGCTGCCCACTTTTTCAACGTGCAGCCTCTAAAATCTCGTTGCAGATGTCACAACGAGAGCGTACATGGGCAGGCAGCGGCGCGCGCCTCTAAAAGCCCTGAGAACCCAGCTTGAAGTTGTAGGGCTCGTGGCGGAAGACCTCGGGCGCTATAGAGAAACGGAAACTCGCTTGGAACGTCTAATAAAGGCTGATATATACCTTGAAGTTGTAGGGCTCATGGCGGAAGACCTCGGGCGCCATGTAGCGGTAGCTGCCCGTTTCACCCGTCAGCTTGAACTTGGACTCCAGGTCGAAGCCCGCGTGCTTGTTCATCGGCAGCGACTTGGACAGCCCGAAGTCTGCCAGCTTCATGGTGCCCGTCTGGTACACCAGCGAGTCCCGGTCCTGCGAAAGCGCAGTGGGGCAGGGTTTAACGTTGAGGAATATGGCTTTGGGGCATGTTTGCCGGCATGGTCCCCGGCTGATACACCGAGTGAGTCCCAGCCTGCGCAGTGCGGCGATTGGGCGGTCTTTGTGTAGTGAGTCTGCAACAGCAGGAGGCCTTGGTGCAACAACCCCCAAACCCCTGCACAGCACCCTCACAGCTCGCAATGCTTCACAGGAAGAAGAATTACACATCAACGCATCGAGAGCTACTCGAGAAAAAAGGTGAGAGCTCGCCTGTGTCATGGCACCGGAGATCATGAGGTTGGCGGGCTTGAGGTCCCGGTGCACGATGGGCGCCGGCTTGCGGTTGTGCATGTAGGCCAGCCCCCGCGCCGCATCCAGCGCCAACTCCACCGCCCGCCGCAGGCTCATCACCTCAGAGCACAACGGCACAGGGCTTAGGATAATCATTCGCGGCTTGTCCGTGATCTGGCGGGAAGAAAAAGGCAGGTGGCGCCAGCTCCACCGCCCGCCGCAGGCTCACCCCCTGCGCCCGCGGCATGAGTCACAGGCAAGCGGCTCCGCACCCCCCCCTCCAGCGGCTTCCGCCGGAGGGGCGTTGCGTGCAACTGATGGGCACTGCGGTTGCGTGCCCGCTGCTGCGCTGGCGGCTAGATGGGAGCGTGCGCGTCATGTCATCCACCGCAGCCACATTGATGCGGTTATTCTCAGCGAAATGCGCCGCAGCAGCAGCGGTGTGCCTCCGGGGGGGAATCGGCGCGCCACCTGCACCCTAGCGCGCTGCTCAGGGCCTCCCATATAGGCTGTTGACGGGAAGATGCCCTCCCACTCGCCGGTGCTGCTGGCCGCCTGCGCAGATGCCGCAGCGCACCACGCAGCAAGCCTCAGATGCCGTATCGCCCTCGTTGCTGCTGTGGCCCAGTGGCGACGCTTTCGAGAGGTGGAAAGGAAGCAGCTGGTTGGGTACTACTCCCTGCACTTAGCACGTCTCTGCTCTGAACCCCACAAGTGCAGGCCGCATGCACCGTTATGACAGCAGCGCACACCTTCATCATGCGGAAGCTGTCGGCCATGGAGCCGCCGCTCATGAGCTCCGTGATGAGGATGTACGGCTCCTGCTTCGTGCAGGCGCCAAGGAACTGCACCGCGTTCGGATGGTGCACCTGGTGCAGGGCAGAGAGTACGCCAGGAAGATGTCAGTAGTTGCAATGTGTCTGTACGGGTGCACCTTGTGTGAGGAGGGGAAGCACGTTGCTTCAGCATGCTGCAGCGCCGCGTCATGTTGCAGCGTGCACCATCGAAACTAGTCGGCTGCTGCAGGCTGGCAAGGCGAGGGATTGGCCCTGTTGAGCCTTCAGAGCAGGGGCACCCCGGCAGGGCAACGCTATCGAAACAGCCGGCACGCTGCAGGCTTCAGGCAGGTGTGGCTCGGCAGGAGCGAGGGATCAGCCCCGCAAATGGCAAAGCCCCATGCAGGCTCGGCCCCCACCTTCCGCAGGACCTCGATTTCCGCCCGGAAGTCACCCAGCGCGATCTCCGAAGTGTTCTTCAGAATCTTGGCCGCCACCACGGTGCCATACCAGGTGGCCTTGTGCACCACGCCAAACTCGCCCTCGCCTGCGGCGGCATCGGGTACGACAGGATCGCGGTGCTGCAGATTACTCTGCAAGTGACGGCCTGGAAGCTGCGGGGCGGCTTGTGAGGTGGAGCGCGCTGATGGGTCGCGTGCGACTGGTGCATCGCCGCTTGAGTCAGCCCCCCCGGAAGGCCATGGCTGAGCGGTGCTGCAAGAGGTGTGCAGGGGTGCAGAGTTCATGCTTGGGCGGCGCCGGAAGGGGCGTGCAGCGGTGTGCTGCTGCAGGGTGCAGCAGCGGCGCACTGATCTTCTCCCCGCTGCTTAGCGACAGGTTTCGGCTTCGGAACAAAATCTTGGCCTTCAGCATTTCGTGGCAACGCACCGATTTTCTCCCCGATGTTGAGCGACGCGGGGTCCACCTCCCAATCGGGGTCCAGCTCGAAGGGCCGCGCCGGGATGTTCATGCCCGCGCCCGCCAGCGGCGACTTGTTCAGCGGCACCAGCTGCGCGACAGACACGCATACACGTTCGGCTCGAGGACAGCGTATTTGAGAGGGGGTGATTCAGACTTCCTGGCAGAACTAGCAGCGGCGGGGACATGCGCACCAGCCCGCGCCACCAGCTTGCATGTGGGCAGCATGCGGGCCGGCGCTAGGTCTAATCCATGGGGGGAGCAGCAAAGTACGGCGTGCACTGTCCGGCGATTGCTGCTCACCTTGCCGTCAGCGCAGATCTTTGCGCCCTGATCGATGAACAGCTTCGCCAGGTCATTGAAGTCCCCCCGCACCGCGTCCTGCGAACGAAAGGACCAGCAGTCATGTGAACATCTGCATCTTCTGCCATTGGCACACAAATCCCGCGTCTGCCGCCCTGGGGGCCGCGTCTCCCTCCCAGCATTTTCGTCAGCACATCCAACCACGGCAGGCCCCACCTCTGCGTGGCTCTCCACATACCTCCGCATCCCGGGTCTGCACGTACGGCGGAGCTGACAGAGGCTGAAGAGCTGCAGATGTGTGTCCCAGACGCACAGCACCGAGATGCACAGTGCCCCGCGAGCAGACCAAGGAGGGCTGTCTGCACCTCCAGCGGCGTCCGCTTGAAGCGGTCCAGCGCGTTGATGTCCGCGCCATTTTCTAGGAGCCATTCCGACACGCTGAAGGAGCCCTCGCTGGCCGCCAGATGTCTGCGTGCATGCCACACGGCAGGGTGGGACGGCGCCCATTGGATGCACAGAGAGTCTGGTGTGACACGCCAGGTGAGACGCTGGGCAGTGTGCAGGACGTCGCACGGAACATGTACAGCATGCAGTGTTCTGGCGGGATGGGGCAAGTTACAAGGCGCAAGTGACTCACAGTGGCGTCCGTTTGTCATAGTCGCAGCAGGTGGGGTCCGCAATCTGCATCGCAGATGCGGCAGCGTCAGCTGAAGAGACGAGCACCAGATTGGAGAACCACGGGGAAGCCTCCTGAAGTGTGAGCAGACTTCACGGCAGAGTGCGCACCTTCAGGTTCCACAGGCGCACGATGCGCTGGCACCGCCGCAGGTCACCGACGCTGGCGAAGAACAGCAGCTCTGTGACGGCTCGCCTCCGCGCCGCCTGCGTGTAACGTGTATAAGTCAGGGTGTCGTGACTCTGACTGGCAGGCTTGAGGGTGGCAAATGGCGAGTCGACCTTGCGACGGACAAGTGATGTTCCGACTTATGTTACGGCCTGCACCAGCCTGCGCCGTCTCGGAGGGTCTGAGACCAGCTCAAATGCTGCGACGAGATTGCTGCACCGCATTCAGACGTCTGCGGCCTTCGAGCGGCTCAACACGCGAAGCGGGCTAAACATCCGGCGACAACTAGCCACCGTGACAGCTGTGCCAGCGTCGCCAAAACTCTCACACGTGAACTGTGAGAAAGCAGGGTACAGCATGCGCACAGCAGCTGGGACTGCGGAGGCCAAGCCGTGGACGAGTGCGTGCTTGGTGCCGGCCCCTAGGTCGACAGATATGCTTTGGAGCAAGGGCCCGCGATAGCTCACCGTGTCGCCGTGCAGGCTGATGCCCACGTGGTGCATAGAGGTGCTCTCGTCGCCAGAGTCGCTGTGAAAGTTCGCCGATCCATGGCGTCCAAGCCCATTCTCGCCGAGAGGACTGCCTGTGTCGCCGACAGCGACGGGCTTGTTTTCGTCAAGAACCGGCTTCATCGCTCCTCCGGTCCTCCCGCTTCACGCCATTGCTATCAGCATGCAAGGGCTCGGCATAAACTAAACGACCTGCACCTTGCGCGGTGCAGAGCAGCCAGCAACAATTCGTAGTGGGGATGGTACTGCAGCCGGCGACTCTTTCACTGTGGCCTGCCACAGGCACTTGAGGACCTCAAAAAACTGAGGAGCAGCAGAAAGGATAGGATTATACTACCTTTGACGCATGTGTTCCGGAGCATGTGCAAATTCTCTCAAGGGAGTTGAAGAATTTGGTGGGATAGTCACGGGACTGCCGGAGCAGGTCGCCTCGGGAATCTTTGCCTTGTGAAGTTCAATCATTGTGGGCAGATTAATTCACTCGGTGTGTTTGTAATTCATTAATTAAAAACACGATGTTATTAATTATGTTACTAATCCCTTCCTGACCGCCACTGAAGCTGAAACACCTCGGGAAAAGTCGGATTAATTCAAACGAAGAAGCTGGAAAAGTCAGAAGTCGAAA
>JAABUL010000997.1_pt1 | contig 57169 bp, 109 predicted proteins | sample 5559151 | NCBI WGS metagenome assembly JAABUL01 (sample SAMN10711876, study PRJNA513368) | rock metagenome | isolation source: Antarctica rocks | place: Antarctica: Victoria Land, Pudding Butte sud
GTCAGAGTCCCCGGGTCTTATGTTAGGGTGAGGTCTTGGTTCCCACTGAGGAGCCAACGTGCCTTAAAGCCAATCAATCATGGCTGAACAGTACAAGCTGATGCCCAGCACTTCAGCAAAGAACATGACCTGATTGATTCGGGAACGCTGTAATGTAGTGAGCCCCCAGGAGGGTGTAGGAAGTGCGCGAGAAATATGGGGCGTGGAGGCCAGGGAGGGGGGAGCACTTAGCTGTGACATGCAGGTTCCTAGGAGATGTGGAGGTGGATGGAAGTGCCGGGTGTTTTACTGTGAGGTGTGTCCGTCAGCATGCACAGAAAGAACTGCGGAGGCACGGAAAGAACTGCGGAGGTGAAGCGTGCCGCCAGCAGAATTGCCGCGCAGGGCGCGGCAGTTTACTTGGCGAACAGCTCGCTGATGAGCTTGCTGGCTTCGGCCTTGGTCAGCTGGTCCAGCTCCTCGTCGTCCTCCGCCAGCACCTTGGCCTTGACCAGCGTCTCGATCTGCCTCGCCGTTGCCTTGCGGTTGGTGCCTGTCAGCTCACGAGTAAGATGGCTAATAGTGCTGCAGTGCTCCACCCACAGTGCCATCTTGGCTGCCATTTCTCGGCCGCATCGTGTATAACAAATATAAAGTAACGATCAACGACTGAATCCATCTATGCGACGTCTCCAAGCGCGGGGCGCGAGCACGCCACGACTTCTCCTTGCTGGAGCGCCCGGCTTCCAATTTGCCTGGAGCACAACGGTTAAGCTCCGGTGGTTGCAATAACCGCGTTATTGGGTGCCTTTGAAATTACAGCGCTAGAGACGTGGCCAACGCAATCGAGGGCTCTCTAACCGCGAATATCACAGCAGACAGGACAATCACTGCCACACCAACTTCGCAACCGTAACCCTAGCCTGTTCGGCGCTGTTCAACTGTCGTATCAAAGCTTTCAAAAGCCACCATCTTGTCGCCACAGCAAGCGAACCCCGTTTTGCGCGCGGCACTTCACCATCTCTCCTGGCCTCTGTCACTGGGAAGGGTCGCAAGGTTACGGCACGTGCGCGCATGGTCGCCACTCCCGATCTGCAAACGACTCGGCGCCCTCCGCCGCACTCTGAGGCGCTTCACTCTGGCCTCTTGAAGTGACTCCGACATGGCACGGAACGCCCTTGCACCGGACCCGTGCACCGAGAGGCGAGATCGACAAACTGCGGACTCAGCGCCCGCCCAGCGGACAACGGCAACCTCTATGAAAGCCGACGCGCGTCGCCGATTTTCGGCGCTTCGGAGGAACCACAGGCGACGCTGTACGCTTTCGCACAAAGGAGCATGCGTGTCGCATATACGGGGACCGCGCATGAACTATAGGCTTAAGTACTGGCTAAGTACTGGGAGACTCTCGGTTCGCGCTTTTATCGTGCGCAATGAAGTGTCCTGGGGGCAATGACACAGAACTCACATCCCGTGGACCTGATAGGACTATAGTAGCATGCCTTAGAAACCAGGGGGAACAAGCTCATATGCGGCTCAAAAGTGCGCTGCTCCCGGCGAGAACGACCGTGCTCTTGTTTACTAAAAGATTCAATTCTTCAAACATGTATACTGAGCTGCCACTAACCCTAATGCCGCGGCCCGGCTAACTCCGGCTAACTCCGGCTAACTACACAGCGCTGAACATTTGAGGGGATGTGTCAGTTTGTCAGTGTGTCAGGTGTCAGCGCCCAACCCTGCAAAGGACATCGCACAAATGCACACTGAGCACTGGTGTGCCTGCAAAGTTGCATTTTGCAAGCAGAAAGTCGTTTGCATACCACGCATTACTGCCCTCTCGGCTCTCGCCATGGCACACATTCCACGTTTTGCTGGTTGCTTGTGGTGTGAGTGAGTTTCGCTGCAAGCCAGCCGCGGCTGCGCCTTGTTGACAGGGGATCCGAAAAACTTCAGCAGTCCTGCTCCGGCAGTTCAGTTGTTGCCCAGCCCGGGCTCTTGAGATTGCTTGAGACTTCTGACTGCTCAGATCTTTGATTCTGACGTCGACTCGATGCAGTTGATGCCCTGCTGCTGATTCAGACAGCATCCAGAAGCCGCTGGCAGTCATGGCCGCAGCGGCACTCGACGCTCTCATCACCAGCAGGCCAGGGGACTGGCTGCTACAGCGGCAGGCGTCGGGGCAGCGCCTGATGGACGTGCTGCACCAGCAGTGTACTGCCGCCGGCTTTGCGCCGCAGTCTGCCGCGCAGGACGACGTCGCCTGCCTCCACTCCCTGTGAGCCTCCAACCTTCAGCTGCACGAGCGTGGAAGATACGCCGAATCTCATTATTCAACTGGACACCAGCAGCCTGGCGCTCGCGCCAGGCATTAAAGGTGTGGCTGGCATGGTGCATGCTGCTCACTGGCGGCAGCGCTGGTCAACTGAGCGCCGCTGACGCCGCAGGTTTGACGTGGCACTGGAGCAGGGTCTGGGCGAGCTGCTGGTGGACTACGTGGTGGAGGTGTGCGGCGACCCCTTCCTCACCAGCGCCGACCCGGTGGAGGCGTATCTCATGGACGGGCGGTGCGTGCAGCAGTGGGCGCACCGCGCCCTGCACCGCTCCCGCGCCCGCTTCCTGCAGGTGCGCCGCAATGCAGGTTTCACTCGTGTCGAAGTCCTGCCGCGGTTGATGCACAGAAGTGCCTTTTCAGGGGTTCGTGCACCGTGCTGGTCATATGCTGCTGCGCACATGTGATACTCTGCTGTGTGCGCAGAGCTCCCTTTGGAGATGGCCAGCACTTCTTGGAGCCCTAAAGCACGACAAAGAAAGCGGAGGCTGCTGACGCAGCATTTAATCTTCTTGCGCATTGCAGGGGCTGCAGCAGGGGCTGGCGGCGCCGGCGACGGCGACGGTGCTGGCGGCGGAGGCTGGCCGCCTGCACGCGCTGGTGCTGGTGCTGCGCGCCCTCGCGCAGCCGGACCCCGCCATCGGCGAGTCTCCCAGGTGGCTGTGCAGTAGGTGTCGCTGCTACATCACATCATGCGGCAGTAAGTGCGATCGGCAGGGCCTGCCGCAGACGCCAGCGGGCCACCTGTCACCATGCCAGTGGGCACCATGATGGACACGATGCATTGCGGGGCTCCCCCTGGACGTCACACAGCAGACAGCGAGCATCACACACCATTGAGGCGGCATCATACACCATGCACTGAACGGTTCTCGGCAATACAACCCGCAGCGCGGAGGCCGGCGACCTGGCAGAGGCGCAGCGCCTGCTGCAGGCAGTCGCCGTGGCGGAGTGGGCGCTGCATGCGCATGGGCCGGGCGGCCGGCGGTGGGGTGCCTTCGCCTCGGAGCAGGAGTGGCGCTCCGTCGTCAACCGGCGCCGCGACGCCGCCGCGCCGCTGCCTCTGGCCCTCGCGGACATGCTGCAGCAGCTGCGCAAATGGGTGCGTGCTCTTTGTTTTCGTTCTGCTTGCAACTAAAGAGCGCAATTCGAATGAAAGGGCGCGTTGAGTGTGGGACTGCGCGTGAGCGCATCTCGCTCTGCTGCGCCGCGCAGCGTGGATCTCAACAGCAGCAAGATATTTCGCGGTCCTTGCTCATGTGGCTCCGCCTGGCGGCGGCGCAGGGCTGCGAGGTGGGCGCGTACCCCTTCGCCAGCCTGGAGAAGGTCGTGGATCTGTTTTTGACGGGGGCGACGGCGCCCGCGGCGTGGCACGCAAAGCTGGCGGTGCTGGTGTATGCGCTGGCCGACGCCGGTTACGAAATTGAGTCCGACAGCCTCAGGCGCGCTGCTGCAAGGCTGTGTTTCTTATCTGATTTCTTACCTTGGCATCTTTGTTAGGCAGATCTAACTACCTCTCCAAATACGATATCCTGTGTCCCTAAAGGTGCAGTGGCAGGCAGCCTGCGATGAGTTCGGTGTGTGTTGCCAGTGGCTTAATTTCACGGGAAGTTTGGGTTGACGAGGTGTGGACTGCACAGCACTGCACAGCAATGCACAGCAAGGCGCAAGTCACACTTCTGGTGATATTCGGGGTCCGACCACCTCTTCCAGCTGCGAACCTGCAGGCACGCCTTTGGTGTGGCGCCGTCATTGGTCGCCCACTGGCAGGCGGCCTTCTGGCTGGATGACGCCGCTCGGGGCGCAGACGGCGCGGACAATCTGGAGCGCGCCTGCCGAATCCTGCCAGGTCCGCAGGCGCCCCTCTCGCAGGGCTGCAGGCTCATCAAACCCCCTGCGCCCGGCATGCCTTACGCGGCGCTTACAGCTGCTGGCTGTGCTGTGCGTGCGCTCGTCCTGCCGGACGGATTGTGTTTCCGCATGCTGCTGCTCGCAATCAACAGCTCACACCAAGCCTGGCGCCATGCTTGCCGCCGCAACAGCGGGCATCGGCTGCGATGCCCCGCCCAGTGTCTCCTACTGCTCAGCTCTCGACGACACAGGTCCCTTGTCCCTCGCGCGCAGGCGTCGCCGACGGCGCGCGCCCTTCAGGGTGGTGGAGGCGCTGGCTGCTGTCTGCTGCTCGCCAACTCACATTGACTGGTCTGGTATCAACACTCTCCCAGTTGACGTATCCCACCCCCTGGTGAAATGGCGTTCCAGGCGTCGCCGACGACGAGACGCCCTTGAGGGTGGTGGAGGCGCTGGCGGCGCGAGGCGCGCCGGAGGTGGCGCTGGCGGTGCAGCGCTGCCGCGGCATGCCGCCCGCTGACCTGCGCCAGGCGCAGACGCTGGCCGACGTGCGCCTCGCGGAGGGCCTTCTCACCGAGGCCGTCGTCGAGGTGGGCCACTGGAATGACTCTGGGACCAGAAATTGTCATTACCTGAAATTTGCAATGACGCTGGCCAAGAAGCGCCTCTCGGAGGGCTTGCTCACCGAGGCCGTTGTTGAGATGGGGCTGGAAAACACATGGAATAAATATGGGATGCACAAACGAGAGATTGACGCGGTTTCAACGGACTGTAAAGTTGCTCACCAAGACCGTCGCGCAGGTGCACTCGGAAACTAATATATCACAAGCAAAACAGAAAAGGCAGTTCGTTGCATCGTGGTCCTTCACCTCGGAAGCGGCCGGACCTGTCTTGCATGGCTTGGAAAAGCGCATCAGCACGGCAGCCGCATTGCGATTGCGGAAGACATGCAGGGGCAGCACTGGCGGCCTCACCACCGCCTCTCAAGTGGTTGTGCAAGAAACTTCAAAACTCCGACGTCCACGGCTGCAGGTGGAGCGCTTTCTGGACTCGCCCGCAGCCGGAGACCCTGCCGGCGGCGGCGCCGACGCGGAGGCGGCGCTGGCGGCGCAGCTGGCGGAGTGGGCGGCGGTCAACGGGCAGCTGCAGGCGCTGTCGGCGATGCCGCTGCCCGCCGGGCTGGAGACCGCGGTGCTCGACTGGCTGGTAAGGCTTTGAGACTGATTGCCTGAGCTTGCCAATCATTATGGCATGTTCTGCAAGCCTACTTGCAACGAGCAAGCATGACGTTGAGTCATGACCGCAGTAGCCGCTTCAATTTAACACGAATTTTGTGGAAGCGTTCGCATGGGCGCCGGGCGGCTGTGCTAGGCCGGCAGCTGATGCAGGGTGCTGATGGCTCTTGGTGCGCCTTGCAGAAGCACGCGGCAATGGGCGGGCGCGTCTCGGGCGCGCAGCTGCCGCTGTTCCTGCTGCAGCGCGGCGCGCTGGCGGCGGCAGTCGCCGCGAGCTTGGCCCTGGATCAGGCGCTTGCGCAGGGTGCGCGTGTTCAGGAACTTCAGCTTTGAGTCGCACGGCTCGCTTGCTCTACACTTCAGTATCAACCGGCTCTCGAGATCGCGTCCACCAAAGGCTTCCCGGGCACGATGCGTTGAAATGCGGCGGCACTGGGAAGGCAGCAGCAGCCCGCATCTGCGAGCCTGCTCTCTGTGAGCTCTGAAGGCAAGCGCTGCTTCGCAGAGTATGCTGTGCGCCACTTCTCTCCTCTCCTTGACCACCTTTCTCGGCGCTGCGCAGGCACGCTGCAGGAGGAGGCGGAGGTGACGCGGCAGCGGCGCGCGATCGCGGCCATGGCCCGCCGCCTGCAGCCGGCCAGCGCTGCTGCGGCGCCCGCCGCCCAGCTGCCGGCGCTGCCGGCAGTTGTAGGCGGCGCGGCGATGGACATCGCCGCAGTGGCCGACCCAGCCGGCGGCGAGCCGCTGACGCCGGCAGAGACGCGCTTCAGCGCCCGCCTGGGTCCGCCCTCTCAACTCTTGGAACCTGTCTGCCAGCTGTGCCACGGCCGGTGTGGATCCGTCAATGTGACAGCCGTGCAGCCCTTGTGGTTTTGAAAAGCGAGCGGCACAGAGGCGTCCTCCGAGTGCTGATGCGCCGCGTGTGTTTGCAGGTCGAGCGGGCGCGCAGCCTTCGGCGTGGCAGCCAGATGCCTTCGACCTCGACGGCACGCCAGCGGTGAATGGCGACGCGCAGGTGAGTCACGCTTCCCTTGCGCCAGCAGCTTGTCAGGACGACGAGGAGTCGATGCTCTTTGCGCAGCCGCAGTGCATTCCTCGCCTCGTGTGCTGTGCAGGCGTCGGAGATGCCAGCGAATCGTAACGAGTCGTGTTTTTCCTGCATTGCTGCTTACAAAATTCTCTTGACTTCAGGCGTCCAAGATCCAGCCGGCGCCGGCGAGCGACGCGGGCACGCCCGGCTCCGCGCGGCAGATGCGGGCGCAGGAGTGGCAGGACGCCATGGGCCTGGAGCAGCCTTGGCCGGCGGCGGCGCCCTCCACGGGGCCCCGCACCCGCCAGGCCGCCAAGCGGCAGCGCGTCGCCGTTGGCCGCCGCTGATCAGAGAAACAGGAGGGAATCGCATCATGTGCCCAGACGGGCCCACTGACCTGTGGCAGGGCCGCTGAGGGCTCTCAGCCGCCGCCGACGTTCTGTGCAGCCTGCTCGCGTCCAGCATGCTTTGTGGGTACTGCCCAACTGTCGGCAGCCTCAAGGGTGTAGGACGCGTGTGAACCGTGTGCAGCGGCCGTGGTGCAATCGAGTTGCAGCAGCTGCGGTGCTATGTTGTGTGCTGAAGGCATGTTAGACGACTGGGATCTGCTTCGGCGAGGTGTAGCGTGCCAGGTGGTAATCAGTGAGTGACATGCGACGCTGCTTGCCTAAGGTCACGATTGCAAAGGACAGCAGTGCAGGTCAACCGACTTCGTGGTCCGGGCATATCAACTCACAGGCTGGGACCGCCTGACATCAATGACCTCTCCTCTATTCCCGCTGCCAGAGTGAGACGTGTGCGGTTGGCCCTCGGGCCGGGTGCGTCAGCTGAAGGCGAACAGTTCTAGCGACTGCACGAGGCGCAGCAGCTGGCCGTTGACCAGCTTGTCGACGGCCTTCAGCCGCTCAATCTTTGGCCCCGCCGTCTCAATCAGCGCCACCGCCACCGCCTCCTTCTTGAGCATCTCGAACAGCTGCGCCGCAGCCACACCACGACACGTCATTAGGAGCCCAACGCGTTGGAATGCCACTTCGGCAGCACACTGCATACACTTTCCGCATGCTAGTTCAACTGATCAGGCAAAAATGGCTGCTCCAAGCAGCAAGCCGGCGTCTACACTCGCAACATGCGTGATGCAGAATGCCGGAGCGCATCTAGGGCCAGAGCCCTCACCTCGGACTGCTGCTTCATCTCGTGCTCGTAGCGCAGACGCAGGTTGAGCAGCGCGTGCACGACGTCGTGCTGCACGGCGCGGAACGCCGCCTCCGTGTCCGCCCTGAAGGTGTAAAACGTCTTCGACGGCGCATGGTCCGTCGACCGCGGAATGTCCTGCATTGAGATAGACGCAGCCTCACAGCAACGCATGGTGGCTGGCAGTAGCTAACTTGTGTGTTAATTAGCCTGCAGGGCGACGCTGCAGTGAGCCTCATACGCCCAGAGGGAAGCAGCGTGGCCGGTGAAGCGCGGTCGCATCGGCGGCGCCACGCCGGCCTGGAGCTGCAACCCGGGCTTGCGGCCTAGGATCCCATATGACAAACAAGGCACGTCAAATGAGGGCAGCAAAACAAAGCGGCAAACTCCACCTGCAGGGACAGATAGCGGGCGCGGAGCATGCGGTACAGCAGCTCCCGGGCGTCCTTGATGGGCAGCAGCGCGCGCTCGCTCACCATCTTCTGCTCCAGCTGCTGCCGCGAACCCGCCAGCAGCTTGAACACGCGCGCGCCCGCCTCCCCGAACTTGTCCCTGCCGAAAGTTGGGGGTGCCGCTGAGTGGCAGAAGTCAGAGAGAGTAATGCCGTATGTGCCGTCCCTGTGCTGACGGCCGGCCTGGACATGCATGCCAGAGGTGCACACTGTTGTGCCGATTCCGACAGTCCTTTTGAAGCAGCTGTTGACAGGCATGCAGGATACACATGCTGGCAGCTGCTGGAGAGTGTCGTACGCCCCTGGAGAGTGTCGTACGCCCAAGTCGTGAAAAAAACGCGACAGCATGTTCAGGGGCGCTCGCCTGAGGGCGGCGTCCAGTTCTCGTTGCCGCATGATGCGCACGATGACGGTGACGTTGACGGCAAAGGTGCGCCCTGCCGACATGGCGCCCGCCTGGCTGATGACGTGGCCCGCCCGGCTGCCCGCCAGCGTCCTGCGCCACCGCCGAGCCACACTCTGATGCTGAACCGGAGGTGAAATCTGACTTGTGGCAGTTTGACTTTGCCTCGACCATGTGGGAAAGGGAAAAGCTGCGGAGCAGCGGCAGTAGGAGCTCGTGGAAGCAGCTGGGGCCACGGTGGCTGAAGCCTCTCGGTGTGGGGCGCTGACCCTGCACGTTAAGACTGTCGGATCATGACTTGTGGTGCATCTTTGTGTAGTACATGCCGGATATCGTGAACTGGGCAGTGGGTGTGTGACACATACTGGAGGACGTTGCCGAGGTCCCTGGCGGGGACGTCCGCGCGGGCGCTGCCGAGGCCGACGTCATGGGCGTGCCGCACCGCCGCGCCGACCTGCTGCTGCGTCATCCAGGGGGATAGCTCCTCCGTCTCCCCCGACTCCCGTGTCACCACCTGTGGCAGGGTGTCACGGGTGCTGTCGGCCGTGGGCTGTAGTGGATTCGGTGGCGGCCTTTGGTGGCAGCGCCCTCCGATGCCAGTGCGTGTTGGGGATGGCGAACCGTGATTCCGCTGGCCTGCTTGCTCGCAAGAATGCTGGGCCAATTGTGAGGTAGGCATGCAGACAAGTTGATGCTGAACGAAAGCCGAGGCATGCGCTGTGCAGAATATTTGGGTCTCAGCACCGAGGTGTCTCCCGCAACAGCTGTCAAGCCTGTCTGTGCACATCTGCAGTCAACAGCAAGCAGGGAGCCATCACGTCTTTCAGAGTGATCAGTCGGTGCTCCTGGATCAGGAGCTTGCGCACCTGAAAGGGCGGCTGTTCTGAGCCGGGCGGCCGCCGCAGCATGGCGGCGACCACCGCCGCGGCGGGCGCCCCGTGCCGCAGCCGGATGTGCGCCACGCAGGCTGCGTCGCGCAGCCGCCGGGAGAACTCCTCCTGGTTCACTCGCCATAGCAGGCTATCGTCCAGGCCGCTCGCGAGCCCGTTCGCCGTCGGCGCCGGGCCTGCGCCGCAACAGATCCGTTCAGGGCGTTGTTGTGCATGCCTGGCTGCATGACGGCTCCAACTGCTGCCATTGCTGATGTCCGTGCATTGAATGGGCAGGCGTTAGTGGTCTTGGTGCAGGACCCGTGCGGGCGGGCCCATAGAGTTGGCGTCGGCGCCAGTGTCAGGGTGGCGAGCTGTGGTGGTAACGAGGTGTGTGAAAAGGGCAAGCAACTGTGCACCTCCGTCTTCGTCCCCGAGCGCCCGGTTGATGCGTCGCCGCTTGGCCGCAGCCGGGGAGGCCGGGTCCGGCGCTGCGCCGCCGTCGGGCTGCGGGCGCCCCACATTGAAGCGCTCGTGCTCGAAGGCGGCGGCTGCTTCCCGCGCGCGCACCGCCGCGGGCGCCAGGTCCGCTTCCTGCCGCTGCCGCTGGCTGGCGCCGCGCCGCTGCATGGACGCTGGGTGCGGCTGCAGCGCCGAGCCAAAACGTGTTGGCCTTTCACATGGACTCTGGGTGCGGCTGCAGCCAGCAGGCCGAAAGGTATTTCGAACGGCCAGCAAGAAGCTGACTCTGTGTCGACAAGAAGTTGGGCGCTTGCTTCCTTGAAGCCTGCAGGCTTGCGACATTACAATGGCCAGTGCCCTTCCCTCCACAGAATGACAAGCCTGGCGGTGCAGGTGGGTGGGGCAAGCCAGCCGCAGCTGTGCTCGTCGGCTGCGGCATCAAGGGTTTATGAAACCCTGCTTTCTAAAGCAGAGGCGCGCAGACGTGGCGGCATCATGGGATGTGGCGTGGATGCGGTGTTGGCGCCTCTGGCCGTCCGGTGTTTTCGAAAAATCTTTAGGAGCAGGGCTGCTGTCTTGTAGCAGAGGCGGCGCCCTACCCGTGGCATGACGCGTGGCAGGTCGCACGGCTTGCAGCGCTCCAGGCAGCGCTCCCGCACCAGATCCCGGAACGCCGCGTGCAGCCGGCCGCTGACCTCTGCCTGTGCCACCTGCAGCCGCGCCACCGCACCCGCCACCGCCTGCGAGGGCCTGCGCAGCGCCGGCCGCGGCTCACCTCGTTGCCTTGTTTGTCTACTGATCAGGGTGCCTGTGCGCTTGGCTAAGATGGAAGGGGAAGTGGCTGGAGGGGGCCAGGAATCAGCCACCAGCCCTGGTGATTCTGCCGCCTTCTCAAGGATGCAAGATGTTGATCTAAGCATCACGCACCGTAGTCGGCCATGTTCTAGCAGCACGGCGACGATGGCGGCGGCCAGCCGCGCAGCATGCAGCGGTGCGTCATCGTCGTCAGCCTCGTCAGCGCCGACACCGGCGGCGTCGCCAGCGCCGTCGCCGGCGTGCCCGTTTTCGAGCTTCACCGCCGGCGGCGCAGCCGGCTGCTCAAACTCCTCGAGGATGTGCTGCAGGATGTGCGACATCCTGGGCAGGCGCGGGATTGCGTGTCACTCCCGCTGCCGCCTTGGATCTGTGGTCATTGCCATCATAATGCAGACCGCTGCCTCCATGCAGTTCCCTCTTGCCGCTTCGTGTGCCACTGTGCGACGCCATTGTCCAATGCTGACTCACGGCACTGCACCTCACCTGAGGCGCTGCACGATGGCGATCGTGTCTGCCTCATACAGGTGCTGAGGGCGCGGCTCGCCCGTCGCCTCGTTCTGCATGTCATTGAATCACAACAGAGTACAATGACTGAGATGCGCTTGATTGCTGGTAGAGGTCATGCATCGCCACTGAATATCGAGCGTGACGCAGGGTTGCAATCAATCATCGCCAATAGGCCAGGATGCGTATCAGCCGCCGCATCTGACAGCTTCCAGGCTGCGGCAGCCGGCGGCATACGCCTGCAACTCCTCAAGGGAGTGCCATTCGCAGTTTCACCTACCTCCTGAGCGTAGGACGTGATGCAGTTGTGCTGCATCAGCACCAGCAGGCTCTCCTTGGCCTGCGGCGGCGTCTGGCCTGCGGCGATTGAGCGGTGCCGTGGTCAACGGTGCCGTCCAACACCTACAAGACTAATGCAGGTCTGAAGTCATTCAAATCGATTACAGCGTGCAGTACCTGTGGTCCATAAGATGTCTGCGAGCGTCGAGACTCCCCGCTCCAGCAGGCATCTGCAGGTGGTCTGCATGGCATAAAATGTCACGATCAGCGGCGAGAGCAGGCGCTAATGCTTCGGAGGTTTTCAGTATCGATATCTGCTGCGCGTCAGTCACGGCGTTTTGCCCACCTCGACAACTGTGCCGAAATTTTCTGCGATTAGCGATGAAGCAAGCTGAGCGAGATGCGGGCTCTGCAGCATATCTGGTCTGGATACGAGTAATGTTCTATGCTATTGAATGCTGCATGAATTTGTGACAGAAGACCGCCGCGCGTGCGTGGCTGTGAAACTGTGTTCTGGGCTGGGCTCGTTCGATCGGGCACGGCTGAATAAGGCCACCGCCACAAGCCATGGTCAAACTCAAACCGAATTGGAGTTCGGCCCTTTCCAGCAGTGGACTTTAGGCACCACATGCGTATGTTGCGCCACTACATAAGAAAGCCAGCGGCAGCACTGGGAATGGCGAGGTGAAATACGCGCATGCTTGCATCTTACAATAAAATTGCAACGCTGCCGCAGCAAAGTCGCCGGTTGCGCTTGTCCGGTGCCATGCAGCTCACATCAACTCACTTTGAGTTGTCATCTCATTGAAAGAAAAGGATGGTCAGATCCCGCCACGACATGTCTCAGAAGTGGCAAAGTCCCGCAAATTCTTCTCCGCAAAGGCTTCTCAAGCTACCTACTGCTGATAAAAGCCACTGCGCGCTGCTCCGCTGCAGAAGCGGCAGCCGCTGGGGGTACAGGGTCCGCCCACAATGGCTCCGGAATGTTTTCCCCAGACAACCCCTCTGCCCCAGCAAAGGTGCGCAGCGTCACCGCCGCATGGCGCGCGGGCTGGCAATGCGGCGCGCAGGCGTGCGCGACTCTGCGGCCAGCTTGTTGCGGAAGGCCTCAAACTCGCCCAGCGGTGTTCCGGCAACGTTGTTCGCAAAATGCTGGTCCGTGACCTTCAGATAGTTCATGGGGAACGGCCAGTGCTTCTGCGCGTGGACCAGCTGCAGGTAGCGGTGGCGCGGCATGATCCTGCAGGCGCACCGATGAGCTCGGGTCAGCGCAAGCTTGCGATGTATAGTGTGAAGACACCGTCTGCCCTCCAGCTTCCTCGTTTTGGCAGACGCCAACAGCACTGCAGCAGATGCCAGCAGACGCCAGCGAGGTGACTCGTATGATCAAACTGATGCAGCACGGTGCTTTCAAAAGTGCTTCGGGCATGGAGACGAGAACGATAGACTGTGCTAGTAGGGGGTGCCGCCACGCACCGCTGGGGCATGGACAGGGAGAAGTAGGCCGGGTAGCTGGCGACGTCCTGCACACCGCGGCCCAGCTCGGAGCACAGGTACTCGAACTTGGGCGCCATGTTGTTGGCGATGTCCAGCGACAGCAGCTGCGGCAGGCGCGTTATCACCATGGCCAGCTGCCCCGCATCAACGCCGATGGAGCGCAGGTACCGAATCTTCTCCTCCATGCTCTCCACCCGCAGGTACAGGATCTGCGTCAGAAGACAGTCGAGGGTCAGACTAACTTGGTGCTATGGCCCTGCAGACCTCTCACAGCTCAGCCGGCGCAAGAGACAGCTGAGGGTCAGCCTTGCTGCCGTGCTCTCGCAGACGTCTCACAGCTCGGCTGCATGCGGATGTCCTGCAGCCAGGAGCCTACGAATCCTCTCTAGCATGCACGATGGCCACAACGGCATGCACGCCGCTGGGCTGCTGCCGCTGAAGCAGGGACACGAAGAAATTTACGATAACACCTCATGCAGCCAACCGCCAGGCGCACCTGCGGGAAGGCGGCGACGGCCTTGCCCAGCTGCACGTCGTCAAAGCCGGCGCGGCGAAGGAAGTCGATGCGCAGCTGCATCTGCGCCTCCGTGCACGTCAGCAGCGACGGCGACTTGAGCAGCAGCTTGCCGACGCTGTCGTCGGGCACGCACGCCGCCCGCTGGATGAAGGCGACCCGCGGCTCCAGCGTCTCCTCCACGCCGAGCTCCAGGATCGTCGGCGCCCGCATCACCACCTGCGTGGGGAGAGCATATTGTTGCGTTGTTGGCTGCACCCTTTTCCCAATCTTCCGACCAATCCGGTTCACAGAGTTTTGCAACCCAGCGAGCGGCTGCTGGGGCAAGTTCAAGCCTTGGCGCGGAATGATGGGGCCTGGAGAACTGCAAGTTGGGCAGCAGCCTCAAGCCCCGCCCGCATCTGTCCTATGTTGCATGAGGGCAGCGCTGGACATCACACGCTGTGCTGCAAGACAGCCGGCGTCGCAAGCAAGGCTGTCGCACCTTGGGGATGTCGGAGTCCTGGATGTTGTGGCGCTTCAGGAAGTCCAGCCGCGGGCGCAGCGTGCGCTCGGTCTTGTACTCCACGATGCGCGGGCACTTTATGAGCAGCTTGCGCATGTCCGCCGGGTCGGTGATGCCCGCCTCCTCCCGCAGGAACTTGAGCTTGGACTCGATGGTCGGCAGCGCCAGGTGGAACAGCTGCGTGCGGCCCTCCGCCAGACGGCACATGTCCTGCTTCGACAGCCCCAGCTTGTGGTAGAACGCCACCTGCGGGCCGGTGTGTGCTGGTGCGTCAGGTGGCGGCTCACACGTTTCAGCTGCGGCACACCTCCGGTTTTGGCGGCACACATACGATGCCACTCCTGGTCGTTTCCAAGTTTACCAGGCAGATACGATGCCGGTTTATGTGAGTTGCTGGATCCGCGATTGTGAGTCATGCAACAGGATTTGCAGCAGGTTGTTTTTCCACACCTGCGGCCGGTAGCAGTCTGGCAGCCCGGCGGCCTCTGCGATCTCGGCAAACGTCTCATCATCGAGGTTGGTGTTGCCCATCTCCATGAGCAGCCAGTCCCTGGTGACCTGTTTGTATCCAACAATCAGCATGTCAGCATCCCTGCTGTGTGTGCCATCAGGGAAGCAGCAGCGTTACTGCTGCATGTTGCGACGTCATTGTGACGCGGCACGCCAGAAAATTCCGCATGTACGATAGCTCTGGGTCAAACAGCCAGAAATCTCTAGATGCTACACCTGCTGACTGATCATGAACTCACCTGCCAATCGTGTGGCTTGCCGCTGAGCACCGCCGTCTGCAGCGGCGCTGTCTTGGCCGCCGGCTGCCTGCTGCGTTGGAGGCTTGCCGGCTGCTTTCGCCGGCGCTGTGGCTGCTGCTGCCGATGTGCCGCTGCAGGAGGCATGTTCAGCGTTGCGGTCGGCATGACAGGCTGCCTCTGCCGCCTGGCGCCTATCGGCCGCGACGACTCTGCGCCGGCGCTCCCTGGGCTGCCTCTCTGCTGCTCGGGGGCCTGCCAGCTTGCTGCCAGCAGTCGAGCGTCTACATCTGACGCCTCATGCACTGCTGATTGCGGCTGCGTCCGCCAAGGCGAGCTGGCTGCCCTTGCTGACCTCGAAGCATGACTGGGAGTGACGGCTGGAGGCTGCCCCCGCGACGACGGCGCGCCGACTGGTGCAGAGGGACCTGCGGAAGCCAGCTGTGCCTGCTCCCCCCGCACATCCTCCCTCACGGCGACAGCGGCTGCCCAGGCATGCGTCGGCGGTACTGAGCAAACTTTTTGTCCCCGCTGGCAGCTCCGGAACGGCGGATGGAGCAGCCTGGCGCCCGCCTGACCCAGCATCACCGATGCCGCCATGTCGTGTGCGTGCAAAAAGCTGAATGACCGTGTGCTGGCGCTGCAGCCACGATTGTGTTAGGGGTGGTTGACTGTTCGTGATTAGCCCTACTTTTATCGTTGTTTTCCCCCTTTTGAAACCGCAGACGGCAGGCAGCACGAAGCAGAAACATCTAGGCAATGCGGGTGCATCACCGCATCAACGAACTCGCAGTTCGCAGCACACAGCCCAGGCTTGCCTCATACGAGTTCTGGTCCGTTGCTGTCCCTGGCGAGTGCAAGAGAGTGCTTGTGAAGCACGTTCGACTGCCACAACTTGCAGACATCGTTTCAGCAGCCTGAGCCTCAGCATACTCGACTGTCACGCTAGTGCAGCCATGTTGCAGGATTCATCCGCTATGGAAGTCCTGAAAACGCCAGTCCCGCAGAAGCCGCACGTCGAGCTGCCAGAAGGCGATGCAGAGGAGCTCTTCAGCCCAGGTAGCCTGCAGAAAGAAGGATGCTGCTGCGGTCATGCAGGGTGCATGTCATCCAAGTGCGTCATGATGGATGACTCTCCTGCTCTGCAGGCATCAGCACGCCAGGCCACAGCGTCGGCAGCCTCTTCCGGAACATCTCTAACCAGGCGCCCACAACACAGGTGCGTTCCATCTCCACTAGCCCCTAAGGCATGACGCGAGCTGTGTAATGCAGCACAGATGCTGCGTTATGTGTCACGAGCATGTTTTGGCAAGGATGATCTGGACCATGCTCTTGACTTGAAACAGGACAATGCCAGCAAGAGCGGCCTGGCAAACGGGCGTGCGGCAGAGCGGGACCTGACACCGGAGGCTGCCAAGAAGAAGGGCTGCTGGTTCAAGCTGAATCGGGCAAAGGCAAAGTGATCGGGGCTGACAGCAATCTTATCTGACTTTGACGCGCCTGCAGCTGGCAAGGGACGGCATAGGTGGTCCTCTGCCAGCGACCAGCGCTAAACTTATGACGGCAGCTGACCGCCCTTTTGATCGAGGCTTGGAGAGACGAGTGGGAGACACAGAGGATGTGAGCTTCATCCGGAATTCGCAAGGACTGTCTGGCAGCCAGCGGGCGCTGCGGCGAAAACAGCGCAGGCAATTTGGCAAACGCAATGGGGATCAGTCGCACACTAGAGGGATGCACAGATGAAGATATCTTGATGTTTGAAGGATTGTGGCTGCCTGAGTGAATCGCACGAAAACTTTTCAAAATTGCACAGACCTCTGTTTCTTCGTCCCCTTACATTCCACGTCAGCAATTTGTTGCTCGTCAGCAAGTTCGATCACTGCTATGCAGTGCCATTCGCAACTCTATCTCGTACAGCCAGTATTCGCATCGGAACACAAAGTAAAGTGCAGCGCACTGCGTCGTGGTTCAGAGGCTCGCGAGGCAACTCGTGCAACAGCGTCGCCAGACATAGCAGTCATGCATGCTGCTTCGCTGCATCGCCCATGTCCATGCAGCACCTCCGGGCGTACTCACATGGCCTCTATCGGGAGCCGGACAGATATTCTGAGGTGGTGTCCAGGGCATCGTCCGGCAGCGGCACGCTACGCACTCGCCGCACAGGTCTGCCCTTGCGCTTCCAAGTCAAGACCTCGTTCACATCCTGCGCTGTGAAATCGTGCGCCTACACCTATTGCATCCCCAAGCAAATCAATTGTGTGTGCCACGCCACCACTTATCTCATCCGTGGCTGCGGCTATCCATCGATGCGCTGAGGTGCTTTGTGTGACATGCTGTGAGCTGGCGTGCTGCCTCTATTGGACAGGCGAGCGGACAGAAAAGCTCGTCGAGTCTCGATGAGGGAGATGCCGTGGTGTCCGCATCGAGAGACCGCGCTGCGGCGGTGAACCGACATGACGTCCTGCGCCTTGCCGAGCACAACCTGTCAGGTGGGGCACACAGAAAGCAATCACCTCATGCCCCAACAGGCCTGCTGTCCTGGCCCTGAGGATAGGCTACAGCGGGTGTGCGATATGCGGCAACTTCACAGCTGGAAATGCTGCCGAGAACTGGCTGCAATGCTGCCGATAGATGCGACACGAGCGCACCTGTGTCGATCTGCCACTTGACGAATGCCATGACCTTGGATGCAACGCACGCCAACGTGCCTGCCGCGCAGACTACTGCACAAGCCTGTATGAGGACTGCGAGACGGAGCGGTGCTGGCTGGCGTATCAGTACTTCGAGGAGAAGAAGGTGCGGCAATGATGCGCTTGTGGCTGCTGCGATGACATCGTTCTGCTGGCTGGTGCATGCTCATCTGAATGTGTGCGAGCTGGGCTCCTCAGGCCGCATTACATGACCACATCTGCGATTCCTCGCGATTCCTTGCCATACCGACTTGCCGTGCCGCCTCTTTCGCGCCAGGCGGCGGCAGAGTCCGGCTGCTCGATAGAGGCCAAGGACGGCGTCGTCAACGGCGTGGACTGCCAGCGTCTGGACAAGTTCGAGGACTTCGTGCGGGAGCTCGTCAAGGAGGGCCACGTGGCAAACATGGTGTGGGCCACGACACCGTAGCGGGGATCTGCGATCTGGGTTCCCGCATGTTGGCTGCTGTCCAACCATACAACATGTCAAACCCAGCGCTTCCGACATGTCCCGCATTGGTTCCGCTCAGGAACGCGCCTGCTTCATGCGGGGCACCCCTGCATTCTGCTGCTGCCCGGTTATCTTCCAGCAGCTGACGTCACGGGATGTTGGAGATGCGATGCTGATTGGTGACTGCAGACCAAGACGCTGGCGAGCCTGGCGGGCGCAGAGCGACGCAGCAAGGCGCGCTTCACAGCCAAGGGTGCGTTCACCCGCGCGTATTAGCATGGCTGACAAGTGATCCTGGTTTTGCTAGCAAGTTAGCTTGTCAACAAGCTTCACACGCAGTCCGACTCCGAGTCCAGCTGCTGTGCGAATTACTGTTAAGCCCAGGCGCAGACGGCGACCCCTTGTGGTGGAGCCAGTTGACGCAGCGCCAGAAGAGATGTCTGTCGTGAGGCTAGTCTTGTAACCAGTGTGAACTTGATTCAGCTGCAGGCGAGGCGCCCTGGTCGCTGGGCAGCCATGGTGGCGGAGCTGGACGACATGCACTGAACCGCCAAAGTCATCACAGCGACTGCCAGCAGCGCTCCTCTTCACACTGTGCATTCCTGCGGCGCAGATGGCAACCCCGCATCGCTGGCCTGCCTGGTGGCGGAGCTGGTTGATGCGGGCGCCTGAGGACGCTCGTCGCATTGGCTTTCTTTGCGAAGATGACTTTCGTATGCAGTGAAACACTTTACATTGACGCAGATGGCAATCCCGGATCGCTGGGCAGCCTGGTGGCGGAGCTGGATGATGCGGCGCCCGAGGGCGTGACGCCCGCGAAGGACGCGCTGCGGGCGGTGCTGGCTGAGGTTTTCAACGAGCACGACTACAACAAGGTGCGGGAGGGTTTGTTGAACTTTGGGTGCAATTTCCAGTAGGTTACGGAACTGTGCTGTCGCGTGTGAGGAGTTTGTCGTTGCCCTGGGGCCCTGATCGCACGATGCCAATCATTTACGTCTGCTATGTCTCCATGGAGCTCTGCTATGCCTCAATGCTCTGCTCTGCCATGGCTGCAGGATGGGAAAATGGACACGCAGGAGTTCCGCGACGCCATGACCTCCCTCGGCGACGAGCTCTCGGCCCATGTGCGCTATCTCCTCCAAGTGATTTCCTTCTTGCATTGTCGATTGTGGTGCTTGTCAGCGTAGAGCATCAAAGCTTGCCGAAAGTGCTGGTCAGCCAGCGCGAGCCTTTACAGGTCAAGGGACTGTGCGGAACAGGGGAACTGACCATGCCGTTTGGAGGTATCGGTCCGGCCGCATGCTCCCGTGTCGCTTGCATAGGCCTCTGAACGGCCCACCATGTTTTGCAGACCGTCAGCACCATCTTCACTGCAATGGACGTCCACGGCTGGCTGACCTTCGACGAGTTCGTCACCGTCGTGGAGGTGCGCGTTCTGTCCGCCCTTCTGTCCGAACCATCCTCTGCTTCAATGCCGTAACCTCGACGCTTCACAGCACCTGGGGCATGCTCAGGGGTGACCTGTGAGCCATACTGAGACGCTGCATCTGCGAGTTTACGTCACCGCCAACAATGCTCACCGAGTTTCATCAGGACCTTGGCTGCTGCCGGTACACGCAGAGGAGGTGGGTGCGCAAGCATGGCTGCTTGGCTAAGTATGATTTTAAGCCAACCGGCCCATCTGTTCTTATGGATTGCCTGGCCATGCATGCAGGCGGAGGAGGTGCGGGCGCACAGCCGCTTCGCCAAGGGCCTGCGCACGCTGGCGCGCGGATCCAGCAAGTGGTGGTCCGACATTCCCGAGGGCATCAGCGCCCTACTGTGAGCAGTGGCAGGGCGGCGGCCAGATTGAATGTTGAGGCAGGGCGGTGAGTCAGCGACGGAGCGAGCGGAGGAAGTTCAGGGTGTTTCCGGAAGGCGATACCAGCGTCTGTGCAATGCCAGGCCTTGCCAAAGCGTGCGGTGATATGGCCGCACTCCGATGTTTGGGTCGCCCCAGCAAGGCGGAAGGCTTTGTACATTAGTGATTCAGATGTTAGCGGGGCGCCTGTGAGTGCACCACGATTTTGGAACTCTGAACGTTGTTGAACTTTGTACCTGGTTGCATGAGGACGACGCAGCGATTGGCTGGGACGAGCTGCAGGCATTTCCAAGGTCACTAATCACGGCGAGCTTGGCCGTTTCAATGATTGCGCGTGTAAGGATTTCGGGGCTTCATTCACATGGCAGCAGACATCCTGGCAGCGCTTGTATGCAGAACGTGCTGTCACTGCCCACCAGCAGCGGCAAGCCTCGCATCCGATCAACGCTTCCCTCTCGTGGCAAGAAATGCCGGCCGCTCTGGTCACAGACGACCATCTTTCGAGGCGCTCGAGAACGATTACGGCTGTCTGGCGTTGTTGTCGCCGAACCGAGCGACAGCCCCGGCTGAGAGTGCGCCGACTGAGTGCCGCAACACCCCCACCACGCCGCCACACGACAGGCTGCTCTGGCAGCGGCGCCTGCGCAGGCAGCCGCCTCAGACGCCGCCTCAGGTGACGTACTGGCGCTGGGAGCCGCCCCAGGTGGACGCCCTGCCGCCGGGAAGGCGCCCCAGGCGCCTCAGGGGGAGGCGCCGGCGCCTCAGATGATGCCCTGGCGCTTGAGGTCCTCGTAGGTGCGCTTGTTGTACACGTTGCCCTGCGCGTCCTCGTACTCCTCCTCCATGTCCCGCACAAAGCCGCCCTTCTCCCTCGACTGCAAAGTACATGGAGGCATCTATCATCAAGCCGCCCTTCTCCCTCGACTGCAGCAGGCTGGGAGGACACAGCAGCGCATCACATCCCCACATGGTTTTGTTTCCGCTCCAAGCCGTCCTCGTCCCTAGACTGTTGAGAAGCAGCAGCGCATGGGACCACGCGCTGTGCCCTTTTGACAGCTGCCGACCAAACCTGGCATCAGGAGGAGGGGAGTTGCAGACGATCAAGGCAACACGGAATTGCAACAAGTGCATGCTGGACTGCTGTTGCGCCAGCTCACTCGAGCTGTGCCAACAGCGAGCCTACGTGTTGAGCCCACCTGCACGTTGCGCCATAGCTCCTCGGCGTCGGCGATCTTGGTGACCTCGTAGAAGAGTTTATTGTTGGGGATGCCCAGCGCGCGCATGCCGTTCTGGTGGCGCCACTCCTTGAAGTGGCGCTCGAACGCGCGCCGCCCCCAGTAGCTGGCCTCGCCGCAGATCTCGCATTTGAACTCCTGCGGAGTTGGTACGGACACATTGTCGGTAGACTTACGTCGGTGGCACTGCATCTTGTGGTTTCCAAAAGTTATGCGAGCAGGATGGCGCACAGCACCTGGCGATGGCCAGCACGAACACCTCCTCTCGAGCACCCACGCATGCTGCACCAGAGGCGGGGGCGGAGGGCGGGAGCGGCGCACCTGGTTCAGGCCGTGCAGCTTGTACAGCCAGTAGGGGATGGGCTTGCCGTCCCAGCCCATGGGCAGCTTCAGCGGGTTGTAGATGAAGTCGTCCTCATCCTCCGAGTCCTCCTCCTCCGCCTGGCAGGGCACAACAAGAATTGGGCTCGAAAGGCCAGCCGCAAACACTTCCACAAGCATCGCAAGCAACCTGACTGGCAGCCGCTCAGTCATGAGAGACAAGTCATCCCTCTCCTCCGCTTTCAGCGTCCCACATCGTTAATGGCATTCTGCCAGTTCCTGCACATCTCCTTTGCCTCTCGACTCACATTGCAGTGTCGCCCCGCTGATCTGTCACCGATGGCGCTGCCGCAGCAGCCTCCTGCAATCCCACCTCATGGCAGAGGGCCCTTCCCATAAGCTCGCGCACCTCCTCGGCCTCGGCGAGCTCGGCCTGGTGCTCCTCGAAGGTGAGGGCGGCGCGCTTCTCCACCTGCGCCTTTGTCGCCTCCACCACCGCCGCCAGCGTCTCCAGCAGCCGCCCCACCTGGGAAAGCAACAGGATTGACACGATCGGCATTACGCCCTCGGCTCGATAGATGCAGGGACATGTGCATGAGCATATGGCATGGAGCATGGCTTGGTCTACGTAGCTGTAAATCCAGGCCAGTTGCAGGCAGCCAGGACACCAGGCGCAAACAGACACACGGTCCGGCGACCCACCTGCGCCTCCAGCCCCGCGGCCTCCTTCGCCGCCGCTGTCTGCTTTGCCTTCTCCGCCTCGCTCTGCGCCTCCTGCACCATGTCATGAGTTGTCTTCAGCATGCAGCACGAAAGATTAGCGTGATGCAAGGACCCTGAGGGAGTTGTCCGGCTTGTGCAAACATGACGTCGGAGCTGCAAATGCTCTCGCCTCTGCAATATTGCAGCTCGAGGCAGGATCACACATGTCAGCTCCAGAATTCCCACAGAGACAGCAGGTGACACGTGAGTGCCACAACCGCTCACCGCGGGGATGACGCCCTTTGCAAAGTGTTTCCGGTCCAATCGGTGGAGCGGCGTGTCACGCAGCAGCATGAGCCGCTCTGCCCGCTGCCTCGCCGTGCCGCCCGCCTTCAGGCCCACCGCCTGCAGCGCCTCCTTCAACCGGTCGCTGCCTGCAGCACAAGACAGCGCGATTGTTCACACAGCGCCGACAGATGTCAGCAAATGTCAGCACTCTGCAGCGCCCCCCTAACTGGTCGGTACCTGCAGCGCGGGTATGCTCGTCCAGACGATCGAAACAGCGCCAAGGAGTGCAGGCCTTCTTGGCGGGACATGGCTGCAGGACGATGCCACACGGCCCCAGCCGCTGCGGGGATCCATCAGTCCATTTCCGTGCGCCGCCTTGACACCGGGCATCTTGCTGCGCCGCAGCAATGGGTTTTCACAGCATTTCATGTGCGCCCACCTAGCTGCTCCAGCTCCTCGACACTGTCAAAGGCCTCCGGGTCGAGCGCGCCCGCGGCGGCGTCCGCCGGCGGGGCCCCGAGCCCGCGGTCGGCCCAGCCGGGCACGGCGCCGGACGCCCAGTCCGCCTCGAAGGCCTCCGCGGCCTTGGCCAGCTGCACGCCCGTGTCCTGCAGCGGCTGCGTGCGCTGCTGGAACCCTGTCAGGTAGTCCCGCAGCGCCCGCAGGTACTCCCTGCGAAGATGCGAGGACCGATCTCGCCGACGTGGATCCCGGCTTTTGAACATATTTGTGCCATTGGCTTGGCCTCTGCGGACAGCATTACTGCACAGCAGCGCGGTGGTGGTCGGCCAGGTGACTGCGGCGTTCAGCGCAGCAGCTGTGTCAGTTCGGCTGGGGTAGAGCCGCTCGAAGCACGCACCTGTAGGGCTTGGACAGGCGCTGGTGGCGGGGCACATCCTCAAAGGCGTCCAGCGCAGACAGGTAGCCCGAGTAGTCCAGCTGCCGCCCGAACTTGCTGTTGATGAAGGCGTTGAAGTGCTCGTGCAGGTCCAGGTAGCGTCCCAGCGCCTCCTCCCCGCTGAATTCCACCGGCAGCTCCCCCCGCAGCACCTCATCGTTCTCCGCCTGCCACGTTGGAAATTGAGCGCGGTCAAACCTCGGCACAGCTGACGCTTTGAAAGCGTGATGACAAGCTTCTGAAGGCATAAGTAACCCACAGAACCGTGCAGGCGCTTGCATGCAAGACCTGCGGATTGAGCTGCAGAGCGGCTGCGGCCCACCTCTGTGACGTCCATGCTGGGGTACCGTTTGTGGTACTCCTGGACCTCCTTGAGGCGGTCGTAGAAGGTCCTGCACGACGGTGTTGACGCAATTCATGTGGGAGTAGAAAACTCTAAGGGTGTCTGCAGTGCCCAAGCAAACGCATCGGGATGCGTGCGCGCACGCCAACCACTCACTGCATGACGTCGTCGCCTTTCAGCGAGGTGATCTCCTCCCGTCGCGCCCCGTCTTTGTCCTCGTAGACTTCAAGCTGCATTCAGAGATCACAGGGGCTCGCGACTGCCGGCAGCTGATCGTGCTCGGTCACAAGCACGCCGGTGTCGCGGTGTGTGAACTATGCGCACAGGGTGCTCACCAATTGTTCCGCTTGTGACTGCATCGTCTCCAGGGCCTTCTTCACCCTGTGATTCTGCATGAGTTTTTCTTTGTGCCCCTTCGCCTCATGCTGGAAGTCCTTCACGATCAGCCGCTCCAGCCGCTCAATCTCCTCATGCCCGGCTGCACCAGCAGCGACAGGCGATTAGCCGAGGTGGCGCTATTCTGAATGATCCTGCGGTACGGTTCTGCACACGATTTGCACCGATTCCGCAGTAGGCAGGCAGGCTGCATGCACCCCACCTCTTGTCTGCTCCAGCAGCGTGCTTGCCATGGCGGCAAATCACGCTGCCTGCCGGCACGGCGTGTCAAGGTGACAGATCGGAAAGCAGCAGTGCCTTCAGCCTGTGCTACGCTTGATGATCAGGCGCCAACTCTCCTTGTCGCGATGCCCGTCTGCAATCCCAATTTGCGCTCTCTGCCAGCGGTGCGAGTTTGGTGTCACAGCGGCGTTCCTGAAGCTGGTAGTGGGCTGCGAATGTGCGGCGAATGTGTGTTAGCTGACCGCAATAGTGCACTGTGTCTCCTCTCGTTGGGCCGGCGTCCTGCTGCTGCTTCCTTAAGCCCGCCAAACGCCGCCGTTGTGCAGCGCGGAGTTGTGCACTGTGCATGCATATATCCAGTGAACCTTGAGAACGAAAGCCAGAAGCCACCTGCAGGACAGACGTGGACAGCAGCTCAGATCCTCTGCGTATCGCCTGAAACTTGACTGTTCGGCAGATCGCCGGTGCTAGCCAATGTCACGTCCATGAGCTACCAGCGACGTCTATGTTTGATCATCCGTTCCAGCGCTGTTTTCAGAACACCGTGATCATGAACCCTAGCAGCCAGAGTGAAGAGCAGCTGCGTGCTCAACTAGGAGACTGCGTGCTCGACAGCAGCTGGTTTTGGTGCTTAGGTGACAAATTGCATCTTGCCCATTCGAATTTAGTCTGCAGCAAAGCCTGTGTTGTTTGGATTCTCACTTTGTCTGTATATCTCGACGCAGCTGGAGTCCTCATGGCAGTTCCACTCGGCGTCAAAACTCGGGTGAGAGCGCTTGCCGCGTGCGGCGACAAAGTATGACGGCAGCAATTTAAACGTTGGTTGGATGATTACCCTGTGAATCTGTGCATCTGGATCATTGCAGTCATATGCGCCGCTTCTATACCTTGGCGCGGGCGGCACCGCACTGGACCTGCTGCAGGGTTGGAACAGGTGTAAGCCGCAGCGACACGCTCTGGCGGCATATCAGCGCAAATTAGAGGATGAAGCCAAACCATGATGGCAGCATGCAAGCGCGCTGGGAGAGAAACGTAAGTAGGATCAAGAGGGGGCGGCCGTGTGTCCGTGAGATTATCAGTGTCCAGTCTTACAGTGTGTGGGTCGTCAAAAATTGTGCAGATCAACGGGCACTTCAATTCTTGGGTTCTCTGGTCAGCAAAAAATCACATGTACAGCAGTTTGCAATTCTGATGAGCGTTCGTGTCCACTAGTACTTGTTCCGAACCTACTACCCCACGCGCAGCAGCTACTGCGCCGCCGCCCATAACTATCCGCAGACGGCATCCTGCAGAGCACGCAAGACCCCGCGACTCAGCAACCAGACTCGCAGGCTTTGGGAGACGGCTCTCGCAGCAAGATGCAGAAGTTGCGAAACATTGCCGACTTCTGCAGGCGCTACAATGCCCGACACCTGTTCCTGACACCCTTTCCAGTAGGAGGGGCAACTCTGGCGCGGTGCGGATGAAAACTTGAAGATGTGAAGTTCTCACCGTGGAGAAGTAGCCATATCCTTGGAGGCACTGCGGCCAGGAGGGGGAGGCCAGCTGCTGGAAGGCGGCCAGGGAGGAGGTGTAGCCCGCGTTGTACTCGAGCGCCACGCGTGACTCGTTGCGTGTGCGCACATCCGGCCACGTGTCCACGCCGGTGCTGGAGCCCTCCACCAGCGCGCCGCGGATGGTGTGCGGGTTGTTCTGCAGGTGGGAGCCGCCGCGTCAGCCACGGCCAGCCAGTGGGAGGCTCGTGATCGTCGTGTTTCAGGGTGCACAGGGTGTTGCGCAGGTAGCCTCCAAGATGAGCGATGTCCTCACAACAGGCTGGTAGCAGGGGATGGCAGGGCATACACAGACAAGCAGGATGATAAGTTGGTGCATTGCATTAGGCATGGTCTAGCAGAGGGAGGGGGGAGAGTCAGCCGACTAGTCACTCACGCTGGGGTTGTACAGGCCGTTGATGAAGTTGCAGCTGGCGGGCGGGCTGGGGCACGACGCGGCGCGGTCGCGCGCCTGGTTGGGCCCGTGGTTGCCGATGCGTGTGAAGCCGCTGTGGCTGGCGGTCTGCTGGAAGCCCACCACGGCGGCGTTGACGACATCGCCCAGCAGGAAACGGACCTGGCCCTTGGCCCAGCAGATGTACCGGTCGCTCTTGACCTTGTAGCCCGCCTTGTTGGCCACCGACTTGCCATACACCGCCGCCATCATCGCTGCGTTGGCCGTCACGTCCATGCTGCCTGCGCAACGGAGAGGCTTTTGTGAGCCGTCAGCCACTGAGCCACTGCCCCACAGTGGATGATTAGAAAGGGAAAACATGCTCGAGAGCATCGAGGAATGCATTACTCAACAGACAAACGAGGTTGGCAAAGAGGACTAGTCCAAACATGGATCAGCGAGCAGAGCGGGTGTTTGAGCAGCGGGCGCGCACCCTTATTGGCGTTCCATGCGCGGCCCTTGAGGGTGTAGGTGATGACGTCGGAGGAGCAGATCCAGTCGTGCAGGAAGGACTGCGCCTGAAAGTGGTATGCCTCCAGGTCCGTCTGCACAGCGCGTCATGTTTCGTGTAGCGATGGCGTCGTCGAAAACAGTACTGTAAACTGGCCATCGACATGGAGCAGGACTGGAATAGCTGCAGTTGCAGAAGGAATCAGGAACGCAAAGAGATGCAACGATGAATTAAGGCAAGCAGGGCTTGCGGCGCCCAGCAGCGGCCGCGGGAGGCGCCAGTCTGGCGGGGCTGGGATATGAAAAGAGCCGCACCTGGCTGGCCAGCAGGATGGCGGTGGACCAGTAGTTGTTGTTCCAGTCGACGATGAGGTTGTCCGCCAGCTTGGACTCGGGGCTGCTCTGATAGGAGCCGAAGAACTGCTTGGCGTCGCTCAGGTACCCGTCATCGCCGGTCGCCCTGCAGCCGGCAATGATAGGGTCTGAATAGGTTCATGACAGGTCTCGTGGAGTTGAGCTCAACATGTCCTGCTCGGCGGCTATCCACGCCCCCAATCTTTACTGCATGCGATGTGATTAATCCCAGTGCCCGAGACTGTTGCTCCTCCGTGGCCGCCTGTGGCGAAGAATGGCGGCGCTTGCATGTTTTGGTGCCCCAGCATCGGCGCAGGGGAACTGCTCGCACCTGTACATCCACATGGCGGCCCAGGCCAGGTCGTCGTTAAAGGAGGTGGAGTTGTAGGTGTCGGCCGAGGAGCCGTTGAGCGGATATGTCGGCGGGTTGCAGTTGATGGCGCGCTGAATGCGCAGGTTGGGCGCGACGATGCACTCCGGCTTCTTCAGGTTCTGCAGGTAGTAGTTGGCGTACTGCCCTGCAGCGCCGGGGAGACCCGGCAGCTTCAGACAGGGTGGCCGGTGGCGAAGGGCAAAGCTGCCAACGCACAAGCCATCAGTCCACAAATGCAATGATCGATGCGGAGAGCGTCGGGGAAACGCCGCTGAGACGGAACGACAAGCAACATAAGTGCGCACCGATGGCGAGGCCGTACAGCGGCAGCGCCACATTCATGTACTTGTCGTACAGGGTGGGCTGGCTCGTCTTGAACACCAGCGCGGTGGACGCCAGCGCGCCGACGATCTGGCCGTTGAGGTCTGAGGCGCCATTGAGCGCCAGCTTGTTGTAGTAGAACGAGCGCGGCGTGGTGATGTCCTCCGGCCGGCTCCACGACAGGCTGTCCACCGTCTCGTTGCCGACCTGCAGGCGGGGCTGCAGGGTTTAGAGAGTGTGGCACTTGAAACAAGCTGTCAGCGCGGCATGCGGCAGGAGGTGGCGCAGCCCCCATTTCCGAAAGGCGCGACTACGGAGCAAGACACGGGGTCCTGCACGAGGGTCTGCCACTGCTGATCTAGGGTCTGATGCGCTGAGTGGCTGCTGCGCGTGGGCGGCACATTGAAAAGGTGTTGCACACCTGCCAGACGACTGCCCAGGTGGCGGGCTTGGCGGAGCCGCCCGTGATGATGGTCTTCAGGAGGTACTCGGCGCTCCACACCAGGAACTCCAGCCCCGTCTGGTACTCGCCCGCCTGCATGCAGCGCATCGTAACTTCAACACAGAGCGAAAACGATCCCGAACAGGGGTAAGGCGATGCTTACTCAGGGGAGGTCCACATGCGACGCTGATACTCGAGGAGCTCAGTGCTTGGTGAGCAGCGTTCGTCTGCAGACAACGTGATAAGACAGTTTGAACATGATAGTTGAAAGGAACTTCAGCTTGTTTTATGTTCAGCGCACCTGCGTGTAGCCCTCCTTGAAGTCCAGCATGCCCCACGCCACCATGGCAGTCGTCCACGCGATCGGCATCGTCATCTTCACCGTACCCACCTGGCCGTTCTGCACCACAGGTGTTTTGCGAGTCAGCGCAGTGCATCAACGCAGCACATCAACGGTGCACAGCAGCGCCGCAGTAGGCTAATGGCCTGGCAGGAGCCCGCAGGGCATCACAGGCGGCATGCCTGCAGCACATCACAGGCGATGACACCCAGGTGCATCCTCACCAGTTTCAGCTTTGGCTGCAGCAGCATTCGTCATGCAGGCTGGCGGCGCACCGTCATGTAGCCGCCCGACAGGTCGTAGGAAGTCGTTGACGTGGAGATCTTGATGGCCTCCTCCTGCAGCAGCGAGTCGGCGCGCCAGCTGACGCCGTTGTTGGACGGCAGCCGGCCGACGCGCTGCGTCTTGAGGAAGAAGTGCGAGTCGCCGAGCGCGCGGCCGTAGTCGTACGCCGAGGGGTAGAAGCACCAGATGAGCACCAGCGCGCCGAAGCTCAGCAGCGTGGACAGGGCGATCGCCGCCTTGCACACCCACTGCAGCAGCACAGTCGCCACAGAGTCAGGTCGAATGTTTGACTGCTTTCTGCAAGAGCAGTGGCCGAGCAATGGCCTCACCACCGCGCTGGGCAGCCCAGACGGAGACAACAAACATGGGGAACATGTGGACTGGCGCTAGGCAGAGCTGCCTCCACTTGCCGGCTGCATCTGACGGTGTGAATCAGCACAGCAAGCTAGCATACCAGAGTCTGCTGGGTCAATATACACTTCGCAGCTGCGTCTGTGGAGCAGGAGTGTCTGGAGTCCCAGTAGTCAAGCAAGGCAGACGACCAAGGTGAGCAGCGCTGAGGCGCACCCGAAGTGAGCTTCCGTGGCCGATGAAGTTGTACCAGAAGAGCAGCGCTGGCGGAATCATGTTGTACACCACCCACACCAGGGAGATGAGCAACGTGTTCTGCGGGTTGGCAGAGCCGACCAGCTTGATGAGGCCCTCGATGAAGGACGCCAGCAGCGCGATGAACACAATGGTGGGCATCCACAGATCGCCGACGTTGCTCTTGGCGAGTCTGCATAGCAGCACGTCAAGTGAGTGAGCACCAAACGTAGCGGGGCAGAGCACACTGCAGGGTTCACGCGAAGACGTGTTGCAGTACATCATGATGTCAACTTGCAGTACATCACATTGCCAACACATCATTGAACGATTCTCGGGGCGGGCTGCTCACAGGCCGGATCCCTTCATGGTGGTCTTGAATGTGATCTTGGTTCCGAACGCCGACACGAGGCCACGCCAGAACGCCTTGACGTAGGTGAACCACATGATCTGGTTGGCGATGTTGGAGAACCACAGCGGCTCCAGGTGCTTGTGGTCGCGCACATAGTACAGCACCTGTTGCAGATGATTTGCCCAGGTGAGAAGCAAAGTCGCAGGGCAGGCAACTGCTACATTGACAGCCGTGGCACAACACTTGACTGCACCAGTGGGAGGCGGGCCTGCAGAAGCAACGCTGCTGCAGACACCGGTTTGACAGTGCAGGGCAAAGACAGGCGCTGCAGGCAGCTGGTCTACAGCAGCAGAGACGGAGGAAGCGCATCAGCCAAAAAGCCTGCACACCGCTGAGGTGGCGAGGTAGTAGATGGTGAGGCCGATGGCAGCCCAGAAGTTGAGGACGATGGGGAAGACGCCGGCCCAGATGGTGACGATGGGGACGATGATGAAGGTGGGCGTGCAGAAGGAGCCGACGATGTAGGACCAGACGCCCTGGAGGTACATGATGCGCTGCAGCCATGACAGGTCGTGCTGGAAGAAGGGGCAGTGCTCCGAGTTGAAGAGCACCTGGAAGTGACCCTGCAGCAGCACGCGCAAAGAGGTTGTGTGTGACCGGTTTGTGAGTGAGCCAGCTGTGACGTCAAGGCTGCCGTGCCAACTGTGCAGCAGCAGCTGCCGTTCGCACACTTGCCCTGCTGACAAGCGACGACCACTGACACGGACGACGACCGGGAAGGACAGGCATTAGCTCAGAGGAGCAGACACAGCAGTGTAACCGCTGCTTGATGAAATCTTCGCGGAAATGGAGGACGATGGAGGACGCAGAGCAGTGCGTTCACCTTGCACCACCGGGACTTCTGCTGGAAGCAGTTACGGACGCCGATGGGCGCCTCGCCGACGGCCAGGAACTCGCGCATGTAGCGGCACTGCCAGTTGCGCTTTTTGAGCTCCATGCCCAGCGCAAAGTCCTCTGTCAGCGTCCAGGTGGGCGACCAGCCGCACTCCTGGAAGGCGTTGGCGCGGATCAGGAAGTTGGTGCCTGCGGCAGGGCGGGGCAGAGCAGATCAGACAATGCACATAACGTCAGCAGAGCAGAAACAGCATGCAACGCTCTGCTGCAACCACTGGAGTGCACAGAGTCCAGTGCTTCAATTGCCCTGCCCGGCAAGCTGAGCAGACGGCAGGTGTTAGCTGACAATCTCCCGCTGAACAAGCAGTCCAAAAGAACGAGGCAGCTGTGGGGCTGATCATGCGAACACTTTGGTAGCCGCTGCCACACACCTGAGCAGGAGATGAAGGACAGTGCGTCGTAGCCGATCTGCATGTACCTGCAGCAGAGAAGCATGGTAGGTCAGCACACACCAACGCTGTGCGCCGCAAAAGGGGCCGGTCAGAAACAGAACATCAAGCGTATGAAGTCAGACAGTGTGACTTGGTAGGCAGACGCACTCACTCCCAGAAATGGATGTTGGAGTGGTTGAAGATGTCAGCGCTAGCGCTGGTGTTGTGGAAGCACTGCGGCGACAGCACCATGGCCACGTCGTCGCCGTCGTCCATGAGCGGGATCATCTTCAGGAAGAACTCCGGGCTGGCGACCTGCAGGATATTGCAGAGGCGATTTGACAGACGTTTCAGTACCCTTTCATAATGACGCATCTGCCGCTGATGTAGATGCGACAATGTCGCCCGCATGCACAACTGCAAGAGCATCAGATGTGCCGCTCGAGTTTGCAATGGCAGAAGTGAAAGAGCAAGTGCCAATTGCCACAGCATGAATGCGCACGCGGGACACCAGCCGCAAGCAGTTGTGGCCATACCTGGTCAGCGTCCATGACGCACACGACCTCCGTGCCGGGGATCTTGCTTCCCTCGGGGTAGATCTGCGACAGCGCGTTGTTCAGGTTGCCGGACTTGCCGTTGGACTCGCCCGCCGGGCGCTTGCGCCCAGACACGTACACGACGTCGGGTCCCAGCTTCGTGGCCCACTTCCGCAACGCACGGTCCTTGCCATCGTCTAGCAGATAGACGGTGCGCTCGCAGCCTGCGGGCAGGTAGTACAGATTTGAAAGGTATTGTTCAGGACTCCGCGCGGGGCACGCCGTCTGACCACAGCAGTTTCATTCCAGGCACAGTGCAATGCACGATCGCAGAGGGACTGCAGCAAGCCGGCCGCATGTATGACATGATGAGGTTGGTGCAGCTTGATTGGCTGCACAATGAGTGTACAATTCCAGTGCGCGCCGAGCTACATGCCAAGTATGTCTTCAAAGCGGTAGCTGCAGAGCAATGTCCGCAGGAGCATGCTCTGGAGCTGCTGCACTGCAGTCCAACTAGCGCAGCTGCAACACGTACCGGCTGGCAGCGCCGCGTCGCGCGTCGCATTCAGCGTCTTCTGCACGATGTCAATCGGCTCCCTGTAGCAGGGGATCAGGACGCGGATGTGGTATGCCTGATCCAGCTCCGGTCCGCCGCCGATGGATGTCATGGTGACGCTGCTCTCGCTGCGCGTCATGCTGTGGCTGGGCGTCCGCGAGATGCTGGACGCAAAGGAATCCGCCGACGCCTCCACGTCGAGCTGCAAGCATAACAGCACAGCGTCAGCCTCGTCTCCATGGAGGTGCCACAGAGACCACAGGGTTTCGAAGCTCGGCTGTCAATACAGACGCAGTTTGCTGCTGTGTAGGGATGCGGTCCGAGGTCTTGAACGGGCTAAGCCATGCCAGATGTGCAGCCATCCCGTGACGTGCCTTGCAGAGAATGACAATCCGAAACAGCCAGATCGCCCACCTTGACGGAGGTGTCGGACTCTATGTCGCCCTCTGCCGAGGCGGCATCCTTGCCGCTGCCGCCCTTCTTCCCCTTGCGTTGCCACCAGCGCCGCTTCTTGGCGCCCTTGGGCGCGTCGGCCTTCTCGCCGTCCACCTTGCCGTTGCCCTTCTTGGGCGTGCCCTCCGGGTGCTGCTTGTACTGCTCCGGCGGCACCGGGTTCAGCAGCAGGTTGATGCCGTACAGCGCCGTGGCGGAGGCGCCCATGACCTGCGGCCAGACCAGATTGCAGATATGTCACCCATTGATGTTGCAGCCGTCGCCGCTCACATGCTGTCCTGATAAGCATCGCTGATAGAATGTGCAGGTATGGCGAGCTTCCGCGTGAAGCGGCCTGGCACAATGCCCCGCCATCATGCACATATTGACATCACATGATGTAAGGCGTTGGTCCCGATGTCATGAGCGGGTTCAAATCGACCATATTGCAGCTGCGCAACTCACCTCGACGAAAAGGACGAAGATGCCGTATGCCAGGTATGCACCCAGGTCCATGGTTTTGGCGATGCGCACGTACATGTAGAAGATGAACGCGATGAACCAGACCGCCATGATTGTGCAGCCGGTCTTGTTGATCTGTTGGGAGTCGAGGCAACCTTGGTCGATTCACAGATGAGACTCGATACACAGAGGCTGCAGCACAGAGGCCCTGCACTCCAGCCATGCCAGACAGCTGCCGAAAATGGAGAACAGCAGCCTCGCAGAGGAATTGGAGACAAGACATGCAGGCACGCGCAGCACAGAGACGCCAGGGCAGGGAAATCCGATGCCGCCGCCTGCGACGTCAGGGAATGCACCGTAACACGGCGCTTGAACATCTTGCGCCACTTCTCCTCCTCCTCAGCTTCGCTATCCTCGTCGGAGAAGATGGACCCAGTCTCCAGGTCCCGCCCGTTGAAGGGCCCAGCGGCATACTCCATCGGGTTCTCCGGGTCCGATGCCAGGCTGGCAGCCTGGTGACAGACAGACACAGCAGATGTGTCAGAAAAGGTGTTGCTGACTAGAGGAGCCGATGTCAGCACCTGCTGGCGAGAGGACCGCTGCACCGGTCACCAGCTGCTGCTTTACAGCAGCTGCGCAGACACTGGCGCAACCCCTGCTCGGCACCAGGCTGCTCAAGTCGCATGCAATGCCTGTTCATCAGGATGATACGCGTCAATGGTCTCCGACCAGCCAAGCAGTGGCAGCAGATGGTGGTCCATGACATTGCCGTCCCCCTGGCATAATGACGGCGTTGCATGATTCAGTGTGATATGCATTGTGCTGACTTGTTGCCGCATGATGTGGCCTAATATGTCGCCAACCTGGCGTTGGCACTGCCCACCTTCAGGGACGCCAGGCTCTCGTTGTCTGTGCCCAGGCCCATCTCCTTCTCCAGGCGCGCCGACATGCGGTCAAACTCCATGCCCGACCCCGAGTATTTGTGATGCGCCTGGGTGCGGTACTGCGCCGAGATGAACGCCGAGTCCGCCAGCGACGACTCGTCGTCCGTGCCCGAGTAGTCCGAGTCTCGCTGCAGCCGTATAGAGAACAGCCCTTACTATCGGCACGCAGCAGGTCCCGCGGCTTCTGCCAGAAGCAGACATGACCTGTAGGTAGATTGGCAGCATCAAAGCTGCAGGCATCGCCGGCCTTGTGCACATGTACTCATCCGTTCACGTCAGGCAGCATGTCAGGAGCATCATGACGGAGCAAGACTCACGTCGTCGCCGTGCTCGTGGTCCAGTAGCCGCCGGGCGTCGTCCTGCGTCTGCCCATTGCCACCCAGCGCCTCCTCCACTCTGCAGGAGGCAGAAGTGCACACAGTCAACGGGACCACCTCATGATGCTGAAAACTCAAGGGCGCCGCTGAGCGACAACATTGCAACTCGTCTCATCGATGTGCCTTCCCAACTTGAAGGGCTATCCCGCTCAAGGCTGTGTTAAGAGCGGCGAGCACATGTTTCAGGCGCCCACCTCCTGAGCAGGTACTGCGCGTGCATCTTCCGCAGCGCCCCGATCTTGGTGTCTGACACCTTCACCATCTCGATGGCGTCCTGCAGGTCGCGGTCCAGCCGCGAGTCCGCCCTTGAGGCCCGCGAGTAGTGCGTGCCCGCCGCAGAGCGGCCCGCCAGCGACTCTCCGGCCAGCGACTCGCCCTCCTGCACGAGAGAGTGCATACAGGTTTCAAGTGGAAGCCAACCAACCACGCTGCACCCGCTGCTGCAGCTGGGTTGTATATTTAGCACGGCATGACGCCGCCCGGCGCCGCCGCCAAGCTGCACGCAGGGCTGCCTGCCTGAAATCATTGCAGCATGGGCATTGCGACCAACAAACAGTCCACAGCAACCGACGCAATGACACAAGCCGTCGCACACTGTCAACGACAAATGTAAACCGACCAGTGGCAGAAACCACGAGGCACTTGCCCACGTCAAGAGGCAGCTGCAAGCTGGCATGCATGCGCTGGTGGCTCGGCTCCCGCATTGAGCCTGTGGTCCTAGACGATCCATACGGCACGCCTTGACCAGTGCGACCGGACACCCTGAGGCCCGTCGAGGCTGCGACCCAGGCGGAGTACCGTTCGCCCAGAGGAGACCTACGCGGCGTGCACGCCGGCCGCCGCAGGGTGCCAGGTAGTGAAGACGATCCAGTTACATGCCATTGCAATGCCACATCGTAGCGCACCAGCTCAAACTCCGAGTAGTCGTCGGCGTGCCCATAGCCCAGGTCCTGGCCCTCGTCCTCCGACGGGCGGCGGTGGTGCGCTGGCGTCCTGTGCAAGGCAATCAGACAGCTTAGAATGGGCATGGGGTCGTGTGGGCAGCGGTGCGTGCGTCGCAGGCGGGCTGCATGCATCGCCTAGGGCGCGGGTGCTCGGCCACAAGCGTCTGTTGCTGTGACGGGACGCACTCTTCGGGGTAATCGTCCATCATGCGCGGGCTGGCGCCTGCTGGGCTATCTGCACGGTGCTGTGACGCGTCGTCCGGCTCCATACCGGCGGGGCCGAGCCCTGCTGGCTCCTCCCAGCGACAGCCACGGTCCGGGACCAGTGACAATCCGCTCTCGAAGATCTTACAGGTGGGCCGGCCAATCGCAGCGCTATGACAGTCTGAGTCGAACCGACGCCCCTGCGCAGCCTCCCACGACTGTCTGCAACTGACCCGCCTCGGGCTCCCTCAGCTGTTGCGCAGAATGGAGCCTGGTGAAGGCCTTTGTCATTCCTGAAACAGGCCAAATAAGAAACTCTTTAGCTGTCCTGGCAGGGCGCCCTGCATCGAAATGGACACGCTTCCGGAACAGCCTCTGCTGCTGTTGCCCCTCCGCAACACGAGTCGGCATCGTCAGCAAAGCCGCCTGCACTGACTTTTTTCGATTGGCGGTGTTTGATGGTTTGCGCAGTAGTGAAGGTGGCAATATTGCGCAGGCCAGATTTTTCGGCAAGCTCGGAGAGGTTGCATCGGTGTTGTACAGGTCCAGCAGCGGCGTGCTTGTGCGCTGCGCAGAAGCGCCGCAAGATAGCCTCAAATAGACGCAGGTTGGTATTAGCTGAGCAATACCAATGAGCACACTCCGACTCGCAGCATGAAGAGCGACGCCGGCGTGCCGCTCCATCGCCCATCCACCATGCTGCAATCCGCGAGGGGCATGCATTCAGCGCTCCTCCGACTGATACCGCTCCGATATCAGGTGTGAACGATTGTACCGTTTATGCCTGTGTGCGTCTGTACAGAGCAGGAGTGTTCGCCGTCCATCAGCCGGAGGCTCAAGCCGCCGCTGATTCATGTGTGGCATGCACAGCCACGGGTGCCGTCGTCGGCCCTCCAGGTCGTGTCGTCTGCAGCACGCCAGCTGCCTGCCCACGCACATGGCTTCAGCAGCGGCGCCGTTCGGCAGGCGCCGGCACAGCGCCTTGCGCCGGCGGCAGCCGCCGCCACGGCCATCGACCCCAACAGCCACCGCGTGGTGGACACAGAGCTGCGGGTGGAGGCAGAGCAGTCCTACCTGGCGGTGAGCTGCTGCCGATGCGCAGTCACCTCGACCACATGCAGAAATCGTGGCGGCGTGGCGCATCGCATGCATACGGGCTGCCCCGTCAACCCTGCTTTGCAGCCCCAACCCTTGCAGTTGATGCTGACAGGCGCCCAAGACCCCGTTGCACCTCGCCTGCTTGCCCAGTGTCCAAGCTCAGAAGCACAGTCTCAGCCACTGTCTCTGTCGCAGTATGCCATGTCGGTCATCGTGGGCCGGGCGCTGCCGGACGTGCGTGACGGGCTGAAGCCGGTGCACCGCCGCATCCTGTTCGCCATGCACGAGCTGGGCATGACGTCGGGCAAGCCGCACCGCAAGTGTGCGCGCGTGGTGGGCGAGGTGCTGGGCAAGTACCACCCGCACGGCGACACCGCGGTGTACAATGCGCTCGTGCGCCTCGCGCAGGACTTCTCCATGCATGCCCCGCTGGTGGGTCCAGTTTCCACGCTGACCAGCGTCTCCTGTGGGTGTTCTCAATTGTGCATGTCTGCCTGGCGTCCCATTGAACTGCATTTGTCATTGGGCTCGTTGCGATGTGCTTGTTGCCGAGTCTGCGGCCTGGCAACGGCTGTCATGAACGGCTGTCTGTGTGGCACTTTCTCACTTGAGGACGTCTGCCGTCAGACCCAAGTCTCAGCCTGCCTGCACTTGCAGATCTCGGGGCACGGCAACTTTGGGTCGATCGACAACGACCCCGCAGCCGCGATGCGGTACACAGAGTGCCGGCTGGAGGCGCTCAGCTCCGCCATGCTGCTGGCGGACCTGGACTCGCACATCATCAAATTTGCGCCCAATTTTGACGAGTCCCAGGCGAGCGCTTGCTTGTGGTCAAGAACGGGTGCCTTCCTCCTGCAATGCAGATGCGCTCGCATGCCTGGCTGCTCACTGCACACCAGCCATGAAGCACCTTGACCTGCACAGGCAGGGTGCATTCTCAGGCTGCATTCGCGGTGCCGCAGCCAAGTTGCGAAGAGGTCGTGCGTCATCCTTTCTACAGCACTGACATGTGTGCTGCTGTGCCAAACCAGGAGGAGCCGACGGTGCTGCCGGCGCGGGTGCCCAACCTGCTGGTGAACGGCTCGTCCGGCATCGCCGTCGGCATCGCGACAAATGTGCCGCCGCACAACCTGCGGGAAGTGGTGGACGGCCTGTGCGCGCTGATCCACGACCCGGACATCACCGTGCGCCAGCTCATGCAGCACGTCAAGGCGCCCGACTTTCCCACAGGTGACTCGAAGACCCATCGTGCGTTTAAAATTCATGAGGGGATGCTGGCGGTCCTATGGCGCACCAAAGGAGGTGGCTGCAGGAACAGGAAACAGGTTTGTTGTAGCCTGTGTGTTGAAGGGAGCCAAATCCCAATTGCGGGCCTGCGGTGCCTGCATTTGCCAGCTTGTAATGTTATTGCGCACGCAGGCGGCGAGATCCTGGCGACCAACAACATCCAGGCGGCGTACCACGAGGGGCGGGGCTCCATCACGATGCGCGGCAAGGTGGCCATCGAGGCGGAGGCCGCGCTAGGCCGGTCCCGCGGCAAGGGCACCCGCAGCAAGGGCGGCGACCTCATCGTCATCACCGAGCTGCCCTACCAGACCAACAAGGTGCCCCGCGCCTGCGTCCTGCCCTGCTTGCACAGCATGCGCACAAGAGGACGCTTGCTCCGCACTGAGGGCGGTCTCACCGTTTGGCGCTGGCGCGCTGGGCGTGTACAGAGTTGCTGCCCTCCTTTCAGAGGTCGCAGCCCTCGATGAGCGCGGCACAATGCATATGTTGCTTCGTAGAGTGGACCTGGAGGTCACTCTTCTCAAGACTGAAAAGTGTTGCATTCATATCGCAGGCGGACCTGGTAGCTAACATTGCGGAGCTGGTGGATAAGGGCACCATCACCGGCATCGCGGACGTGCGCGACGAGAGCGACCGCTCCGGCATGCGCATCGTCGTCGAGGCCCGCCGCGGCAGCGCCACAGAGGTGCGCTAGGCTCCTTGCAATGATGCTGGCTGTAGCAACGGCTGTGCTTCAAGATGTACACATCCGGTCTGACTGGCGAACCACATGTGACGATGCCGGCTGTTCCTCTCAGCTGACGTGCTGTTGCTGCTGCTGATCATGGTTGCATTGCTTGTGGCGGCAGGTTATTCTGGCGAACTTGTACAAGCACACGGCGCTGCAATCGCGCTTTGCGTGCAACATGGTGGCCCTGGTCAACGGCACGCCAAAGTCGCTGACCCTGAAGGACTTCCTCAGCCACTTCCTCGACTTCAGGTGAACGCAGCCACTAGGATCTCCAGTAAGCTGCAGCCTGTTACGTCTGCCAGGCGATGGGTGCGACACAGTGTTGCTGCGACACAGTGATGCCGTGACACTTTGAGATGTCACATGCTCAAGTTCAGAGAAACGGACGCATGCCGGTCCACTGCTGCGCCAGGTACGAGGTGGTGCGGAAGCGGGCCGAGCGGGACCTGCAGCGGGCACAGGCGCGGCTGCACCTGGTGCAGGGCTTCCTGCTGGCCATGAACGACCTGGACAAGGTCAGGAGCAGCTCTGCATCCAACTGGGGAGCTGTCATCGCTTGTCGTGAAACACATTGCTAGTCTTTATGATTGAATTTTCGTGGTGAGCATGCTGACGGGCGCGCTCGCTTCAGAGGGCGCCCTTGCCGGCGGCTCACTGCAATGTCATGGTGGCTGCTGGATGACAAGCTTGCTCCCTGAAAGCCACCACAATCAGGCATGCTGGGAGGGGTGACCACAGGTTTGTGGTTGAGGCAGTCACACGTTTCCCGACTGCCGTTGCACCACCGGCGCAGGTGGTGGCCACCATCCGGGCGGCGCAGGACGCTGCGGAGGCGGGGCAGCAGCTGCGCTCGCAGTACGGCATGTCTGAGCAGCAGTCGGAGGGCGTGCTCAACCTGTCGCTGCGGCGGCTGACCAGTCTGGAGGCGCGCAAGCTGCAGGACGAGGCCGACACCCTCAACGCCAGGTGCGGCAGACTACGGACTGCAGATAACACACTGGCTGAGGTTGCTCTGCGTGTTTGCAAGCAAGAAGCAGATGTGTCGAGCTGCTTTTGGGCATCTGGGCAAACGTGCTCAGATGATGCGGCTCTGTAACCTTGGCAGGGTAGCCACCTCCTGAGCAGGTTTTTTTTAGTTTGGTTTGCAATCGCAAGATACGCAGATTCCTGCCAACCTGCATGCTGACGCTGCCGGAGTGGCCACTCCCCCCGCAGGATCCAGGACATCGAGGACCTGCTGCAGAAGCGGGCGCGGGTGCTGGAGGTGGTGGAGGACGAGGCTCGGGAGGTGGCGGCGCGCTTCGGGCGCGATCGCCGCAGCATGCTGTCCGCCGAGGCCGCCGACACCTTTGACGCGACCGCGGTGGTGCACAACGAGCCTAGCTTCGTGCTGTTCAGCAAGCGCGGCTTCATCAAGCGCATGCGCGCGGACACCTTCCACGTGCAGCGCCGCAACGGCCGCGGTGCGTGTTCTTCCGATGCACTGATGCAATTTGCCTGCTCAGCCCCGCACGACGCGCACGGCACCTGTGGGAAGCTTTAGCTCATGCAGCAGCTTGCAGCACTGCTGCAAGTGACACCCCGGCACGTTTTGCGAGTGCCTGTGGCCGGCCAGTACGCTTCACAGCCTGACGGCTTCTGCTGCTCGTTGCGCAGGCACAAAGGGCGCCACACTGAAGAGCGACGACAGCATGGAGGAGGTGCTGCACGTCATGGACCACGACAACATCCTGTTCTTCACCCAGGTACGGCGTTTTCCTCTGGCTCGGCTCGAGCTGCCGTGCCGCGACCATACTCAACGAAAGCAGGCGCTGTTGTTCCTGAAGTCACGTGGCGAAGACGCCAGGACGGCTTGCCAGAACATGAAACACTGGCCTCCCACCGCACGATTCGGCCTCGCCAGCTTTCATTCACCTCGTTATCGCCTTGGGTGTAGGACGGCGTGGCTCGCAGCATCAAGGCGCACCACATCCCGGAGGCGTCCCGCACCGCGCAGGGCAGCGCCATTACCCAGGTGCCATTTCGCACGCTCCAATACAACTCCAGCGGTCTGCATCATGTTGCCATGCACTCTATCTCCAGCAGACAGGACACTGAGGCATATCTCTGTGTGACACACGGCGCAGGCGACCCGCGCTGTGCTATTCTGATCTTGCCATGCCAACCCCTTGCAGGTGCTGCCGATCAGCAAAACAGACAGCGTCGCGGCGATGCTGCCGGTGTCGCAGTTCACGGACGACGAGTTTCTGGTCATGCTGACGCGCGACGACCTCATCAAGCGCACGCCGCTGTCCGACTTTGCAACCATCCGCGCCAGCGGCCTGCGCGCCATCAAGCTGCGGGTGAGGGGTGTTCCGGGCTTGATCGCTGGCAGATTGGAGCCCGCTGTCTGAGGAGCCGACATCTGGCGTGATATGCGAAACGCGACGTCGGCACTTGCCAGAACGAGTGGCAAGCGCTGCTGCTCGGCTGAAGCCTCTGTTGCGGCAACAATTTGAAGCAGCAGCACCAACAAAGCCTTTACAAGTTCCGTCGGTGCAATGGCAGGGCGAGGACCAGCTGCGGTGTGTGTCGCGCTGCCGCAACAGGGACACCATCCTCCTGGCGACATCCAGCGGCAAGGCGCTGCAGGTGGCCGTGAGCGACCTCACACCGCAGAGCCGCAACGGCGGCGGCGTCAAGGTGCGCCCGGCGGCCCCTGCCAGACCGCGTGCATTTGTGAAACGCTCTCAAAGGTGTTTCGTCCCCAACGACTGTGCAAGCCGCGTGGCTCAACCACCCCATTCCCCCACAACCCTTCCCCTGGCATGAGGGTCCAATCATTGCGCGCATGCGCACTCACAGATGGTAGCGTCTGACTGGACGGAAGGAAAGGCACGCTGGTTGTGATTCTGCTGGCTGACCTGCTGCCTTCTCTGCTGTTGACGCAGGCCATGTCGGTGGAGGCGGGGGAGCACCTGGTGGGCTTGACCGTCATCCCGATGACAACAGAGGAGAAGACAGAGGAGATGAACTCGCAGCTGCACCCCGTCGGCCCCTGCGTCCTGTTTGCGACAGCCAAGGTGCGAGCCTGTGTGGCGTAGTCACCTGTATGGCTGCCACTGCGGCTGGTTGTCACCCTGTGGCGCTGTTGCTGACCCGCCCTGGATGTGTTGAAGCGGTGCATGAGAACTTGGGACATCCTGTCCCTCGATTTGTTTGCGTCCCCAGCCTTACCATGCCATTTCCACTGCATATCCGACAGGGAGAGTCCTTGCCGCGCAGGGGCTGGGCAAGCGGGTGATGACGTCGGACTTCCCGATGCAGCGGCGCGGCGGCAAGGGCATCTTCGCCATCAAGCTCAAGGACGGCGACAGCCTCGTCGACTTCCACCTGGTCGGCAGCGACGCAGGTGGGAGCTTGAGCACTTGGTCTTGCTCATGCGGTATGCTTTGCAGTGACACCACGCAATAAGTGCGCAATGCTTTTTCCATTCTACCTTGTGGATGCGGAAAATATCCTGCTCTGGCATGTAAGTTTGCAGCATTTCTTTGCAGCTTTCCAATACATTTACATTTGCGGTTGGTGCCGTGCAGGCGGCGACAGCACGGAGGAGGTGCTGTTTGTGAGCGCGGCGGGGCTGGTCAGCCGCAATCTGGTCAGCACCATCACGGTGCAGTCGCGCACCGCAAAGGGCATCGCGGTCCTCAACCTGCAGGCGCGCTGGTTTCGCATTCATGGCTGCCTGATGGGAACGTCTTCTAAGCACATGGCTTTCTTGTGAAAGCATGATGAAAGTTCCGGGTCTCTGCCATGTTGCAATACCATGTCAGCATTCTGTCTCTTGACTGCGATTGAACCAAGCTTCTCTGCTGATGTGAACAGGACGGCGACGAGGTGCAGACAGTCACGCCGCTGCGGTCGCCGCTCTCCAGCCGACAGTTGTGAGTGCACTCCGACGGACTGTGCAGCCCCGCCATGGGCTCCAGCAGACCCCGTTTTGCACACTGGGAAAGGGCGGAAGTCTGGAAGAGCAGCCGTGTGAACCCGTTCAGCTTTTTTCACCCGGCATGTAGCTGTCCTGCAACTTTAGGGGATCAGGACATCACAGCGGCGACTCGCGGTTGCCGCCTGTGGCGTCGTCCGCAATCATTACGATTGCTGCAGCTGGGGGAACAGAGTTGAGCAGGACTCGAAGATCGAGCCTGCGGAATTGCAGATGCTCCCCCTGTAGATTCGGCGTGTCAAATTGTACGTGCTCAATCATGTGAGATGCACGTGGAGCCTGCTGCGCCAGCCACAATCCCCTCGAAATCTGCGGCGATTTTCGGGAAGCATGGGAACACTTGGCATTCTGATTAGGCAGCGCCGGGCCTCTATCATGGTGTACGTCTGCTCGACATTTCAGACCCGTGTGCAATGAAATTACAAGACGGATGGCAGGCCACATTGTTTTGGATGCTCCTTGAGCCCTGGGTGCAGCACATGAACATGGCGCACAAAGCATGTGCCTGACGCCCAAATTTCAGCCTAGCGTACCCTATGTCATCGTCAGCAATTCATGTATCGTTGCCATGAAGCTCCTGCTGGCTCTGATATGCGCTCGAGTACGTCAGTGACCTTGCAGCATCCAGCGCGCAGCATAAATAATCGGAATGGTGCGGCGTGTCAGACGCCTGTCAATTGCGGCTGCGCTCCCTCATACCACCTTCGCAGCAGGTTCAGCTGCACCACCTCGTTGGTCGCGTGGCACCTGCAAACAAGAGACACACAGGCATTAGCACTCCATCTGTGTGTTGTGCATGAATGCCCTCCGAACACTGTCACGGCTGCAGCTGAAGAGGCAGACTTGGAAAGGCCACAGGGCAGGGACCAGGTGACTTGAAATAGAGTGTTTCAAAGCATGGACTGCGATCTTGTCGTGGCGTGGTGATCTGACTGAGCTACGTGAGACACAGCTGCTCACGCACGGAGGAGACAGCGATGAAGCTCCCCCTAACATTGCCATTTCCACGGCATACAAGCTTGATGATCACCACAGCAATCACTCACGCGAAGAGGAGGTAGTTTCGCGGCTGGATGGCCCAGGCGAAGCGCATGAACAGCGCTGAGTAGACGCACATCGCTCCTGTCATGTTGCCCGAGATTTTCTGCGGACGAGCGAAAGGTGAAAGAGCGCTTGACGAATCGACAAGGATCTAACACACTAGTCCTCTGCGACACTCGTGGAACACTAGCTTCATGCTTTTACACTGCCTCCTGAGCTGCATCGCAGCGTCCTTCGCATGACGCAATAGGTACTTCCTGCCACATCCACGGCGCGTCGAGATGCGGTGCATGATGCAGCTCACCTCTGCAGGCTTGCTGGCGTCTGCGATGCCGGCCGCCACGAAGCCTGCACCAGCAGCAAAGCGTATCTGCCCACTTGTCGTTCATGTAGAAAGGTCTGAGGCAGCAATCTTGCCGCGATACTGCCGCAGGTGGCCATGCATCGTGCACGCACCCCAGTTGGCGACTGGACCCCTGTATAGATCATATATCAGTCATTAATCGATTGTGGCACCGCATCAGCGTGGACCTCAGTGACCCTGACGCAATAGTGCAGGCAACGCCACCTTGACCTACCAGAAGTGTGTGGTCTTAGGACCCGTTGGTGAGTTGATGAATGCCTTGAGGCCCTGGGCCGCCATGATTGGCGGCCTTGGGCAAGGAGGTCCGCTGCCTCGAGGAACGGGCGGAGAGGAAAGGTGCCAGAAGAAAAACAAACGAGTTCAAATTGACATATCAAGCTATGGCCCTTCCTCGCCGTTTTTGCTGCGCACACTTGTCCGATTGAAGCTGATAGATACAGACTACTGACAGAACGACAATGGTGCAAATAAGCGGCACCCGCGCTGCAAAGCGTTCCTTGGAAGCAGCGAGCATGGCAGCGGGACGTTGCATCTTGGTGCATTTTGGAATGGAATGCAGCGTGGTAGCCAGTAAACTGCCTAATGGCTGCATTCCTGCCGAATCCTTCACGCACACAGTGTTTCAGCAGGTGCCGCAACCCTCAGCCGATTTGTTTTGAAACAGTCGACACGCTGGTGGCCGGCACTGCCGCTTGCGTGACTTGTGCTTTGCAAAACTGCCGGAAGTCTGCACTTTTTCTTCGGATAGCTCGACTTCGTGTCGCGGCTTTCGCTGAGCAGCGTGCGCTTGCCAGCGCCCTTGCTGCCAGATCTAGTTTCTGTGTATGCCTGCCGAACTGCATCTTGCCCCCCACAGCATTGCATCGTGCTTGTCGATGGGGCTGTGAACAATAGGGTGTCCGGGAGGGTGTGAAGTAGCCCATGTGCGACGCGTCAGAGATGGCCGACTGTTTCAGATGCTCGACTTAGACGTCAAGCACACTATGACCGATTTGGGGATGCCAATGTACTGCGGCTCGGAGTTCGGGCTGCTTGAGTCTGGGCCAAGAGTGCAGCGACATGTCCCTCTTTGTCTCGTTCTGAGCGGACTGAGGCCCGAGACTCCAGCATATGCTTTCAGTGCTGCTAGGAAGCCCAAGTCGAGAGCCCCGCACCTTGGGGCTTGAGTTTGTGTGGCAGTAGCATTGCGATGGGCATGTGCACTTGCCTCAGAAAAATGGCCCATATAGCATTTGACATCGCACAGCGAGCCTCCATGATCCATAAGAGCAGCACAGGGTGGAGGGCCCAGCGCGTCAGTTGTTGCTCGCGAGAGACTCAGCTGCAAAAACTGGTCGAAAGCACCCTTCCAAAAGTGGCCTTGCATCGCCGATACAGCGCGAGATACACCGGGCCGTGCGGCCAGGACCCTCTTCCCAAAGATGATTTTTGTTGCGGCGCCGCCCATAAAACTGGTTGGAGAAAAATCGGTGGTCTGAATTTGATTGCCGGCCAAAACCAGCTGAATGAAGACAGCCCCACTTCAGGCCCGTGCCCCTACAAGCACAGCGCTTCCCGCTGCGCCGCACCGCTTCAGCTGTCTGCGTCTACATCTAATTTTCACAATGCTGTGTCGTTTGTGGTCTGAGCTTCAGTATCGACGACGCACGGAGGCATATCGAGCTGAGTGAAAAACTGGTCCAAATTAAGCGGTTCAGTGGCTACAACAAGTTGCGGCGGTAAGTGGTGCGTTCCTGTGAAGGTTGAGGCAGTCTCGCACTTCACAACGTGTACAAAATGTCTGCTTTCTAGGTAGGTGGACATCACATCAATTCAACTGCCAAGCGCTGGAAAGTGTTGGAGCCGAAACCACAGGGTGCGGCAAGGCCATTCAGAGAACCAGGCTTCTTTGATCCCGGCTGCAAGCTGCGTCTGCCGATGTGACTATCGCTCCATGTGTAGGTATCGTGATGTTCGTGCCACAGCCTCAATGTGTTTTGCTGCACACGCTCTTGAGGCAGCAGCCCGCAGCCGGTCTCGCAAAAGTTGCGCGTCCACACAGCATCATCAACACTTTGCTTCAGTAGCCGCCCTGCAGGTCCTTCAGGAAGCTGTTGGCCATGTCACCCAGCTTCTTGCTGGCGGTCCCTGCAATGTCCTTGATCTGCGCCATGTCCTGCTTGGCCTGCGTCAAGTATGCAGTAGCCTTTGACATCACATCATTGATCTGGGGCTGCACATTCGACACCAGGACCTGGTTCAATGATGGAGCATAATTCCTGGCCCGTGGCCAACGGCAGATGCACTTGCCTGGAAGGACAGCTTGTTCATGAGCTCGCCAGCGGTGACATCAAAGTCCGCGCCGTTGGCGCCGCCGCCGCCTCCGCCTCCGCCCCCGCCGCCCTCCTCGCGCCCAAAGTAGTCCGACGATGAGATGGACTGCGAGCCCTGGAAGCGCGACAGCCGCGCCTGCTTCTCGTACTCTGGCACGCCGTTGTCCTGCGGCAGCCAGACACTTGAGTCAGGAGTGCCACTTTTTAATTTCGTGCCCCGACTGATTGGAGGGCATTGACGGAACGACGTCTGGGATCATGATGCGACAGACACATAGCAGAAGGCTGGACATTTGTACCTGGCCGTGAAACTGCGAGGAGGAGATGGACTTGGCAGACCCGAAGCGCTCCTGCGCCTTGTTGTCACCGGCCGGCGCCGCCGGCGCGTTCCCCGATGTCCTGGAAACATGCAATACATTAGCCCTCGAGGAAAGCTCCTGTTCCAGCCCCTGGGAGTACAGTGCTCCGAAACCAGACATGCTTAGAAGAACAAAGGCGCTCAGTCTGTCGACCAGGGAATGGCAACTCACCGCCTGGCAGACGACTTGGCGGCGCCGCTGCCGGAGATGGGGTTGGAGAAGAAGTCGGCCGAGCCGCCGCCCAGCGACACATGGCCGTCCTTCCCCCGCTGCACGTTGCTGGGCTTCGGCTGCTCCTCTTCTGCCACGATCGCGCTGAACGCAAAGCGGCTCGGCGCCGCCGCTGCAGCAGTTCAACAAATACCATCATAAACACTGTTGACCTGTCTTGCCATGATGCAAGCTCAGCTCACAGTTTGTCTGCAGACTGGCTGTGAAACTTGTCCCATCGCCAACAAGAATGGAAGCGTTGCACAGATGCTTTAAGAGCAGGCACCTTGCTTCTCGGCCTCAGGCGTGGCGGCCGCGCCGGCGCCGACGGGCAGCGGCGGCGGCGCCTCCGCAGGCTTCTGGTCGAACAGGCTGTCGTCCACCTTGATGGTCATCTTCTTGACGCCCAGGCCACCGCCCGCCTTGGCCGCCGGCTTCCTCGAGATCAGCGGCTTCTTGCCCGCCATGCCCGGTCGCGGCGCCGGCTTGGCTGGCGCGGCCGGCTTCGGCGCGGCCGCAGCCGAGGTGGTGCCGTCCGCCTCGCCAGCGGCCGGCATGGCGGCGGCGGCGGCCGTGGTGGACGACTGGCCGCTGCTGGCAGGAGTGGCTCGCAGGCCCTGCCCGGCCGCGGGGGCTGCTGTGCCGTTCTTCTCAGCCTCCACCTGCACAAGAACGCGAACATCGTTCGAACGACAGCAACACACTCAAGACACAAGGGATACTGTTTCAGCACTGTCACATTGTGTATGACGGTCATAAGGACGCAGGCCATCATGTGAACACGGGAACAGCTGAAGTTGAGTAAATGTGCTCACGGTGGCGGCCAGAAGGTCGAGGCCCTGCTTGGCGGCCTGCGCGGCGGTGGGGGACGATGGCAGCTCTGCCGCTTTGCTGTTGACCTTGGCCAGGTCCTTCTCCAGCGCCGCCTTGTACTGCACAGCCGCCCGCGAGGTGTACTGCACGGATCACAAGGGGCACACGCATCAGACATCGCCATATATGCGCCCAGAGGAGGACACGGTCGTCAAAAACAGTAGCTGAAGCATTGGTTGCTGCGGGGTGGGATGTGTCCCACCTTGGCCTCGATCTTGTCGGCGCCCAGCTCGTACCAGCCGTGCTGCTTGAAAAACTGCCGGGCGCGCTGGTTGCCGCCCAGCATGGCTATCTACACGACAGCAATAAAGCACATTCATGTCCCCAATCGTCATGACGCACTCCTGAATGAATGATCTGGAAAGGGATTTGGTGAAAGCGTCGCTGTCTGAGCAGCCTGAAACTCACCCGCAGCTGGTCCTCCGTCCATGTGTCTAGTGTCGTCGACCTGGGCACGAAAGGGAAACTAGAGTCGCGCCAACTTGCGTGTATCAGATTTCGAAGCCATCCAGCATCTCAAGTTGACGCATCCCAGTGACGCGGCCATGGGCGCACCTCACAAAGGTGAGGTGCACGCCGAGCGACCGGTGCACGCCGGCGCACGCCAGGCAGATGAAGACGCCATACGGCACCGACGCCCACGTCGGGTTCTTAGCCGGGCAGTCGAAGCAGACCTGCTTGGTGGGACATAACTCTCAGAAGGCGCCGTTGGACCGTGGTGTGTACGCGGCCGTGGCAGAAAGGCCAGTGCCGACGCGATTCATAAACACAACCTCAGCCGCGAGTACATGAGCATTTCAGCAAGCCCGGGTCAGGTGCAGGTCTGCAGTCGACCTCTGCTCGGACAGAGACAGATTGGCTCGACTGACTAGATGCTGCCAACTTGGCCGACAGATACGAGTTGTCTGTCTGCGAGGCGGGCAGCGCAAGAGTCACCTTGTTCTCCGGCTTTGACCTCAGCTTCCTGAAGACGGTGTCCCGATCTGGGGCACTGGCCGATACGAGTTCAGACATAGCTCTCGCGGCTGCAAAAATATGCTGCGTCGATGCCGTGTGGCTGGCGGATCCCAGGTACAGTAGCTGACAAAAAAGAAGGCTCTGCCAGCTGCCAAGTGCCCGCGGTCCAACGCGCTTCGGGGCCAAGTTTTCCTTGGGTGCCAACAAACGGTGATCTCGGTATGCACAACACCGCAATGGCACACACCGAGCGCTGCTTCTTTGCGTCACAGACCGGAATGTTCTGGCTAATATGCGGGTTGCAATGCATGGCAACCTGATGCAAATGACACCTGCTTATGACCTTGACGTTTTGCGCATCGTGTCAGGGTTTACGGGCTCACCTCTAAATGCCCCACCACGACAAAACCCTGGAGATCAGATCTGCCATGTCACGGCCACCTCAGCGCACGCAGGGGGCCCGAGCCTGAGCGCGCTGCGGACGGGGTGGGCATTGTGTTGGACTTTGCGCAATCCGCGCAGCAAGCAGCAGCTGCAACACGGGCCACTTTCCGGAAGCTGTCAGCACCAGCGCACGGCGCCGCGAGCCAAACGGCTGGTCCAGCCTGATAGCACCGGAATGCAGCTATCTAGCGGCGCTTGCCGTTTGCTCTGCAGCGCTCTGTGCAGGTCGCCAGGCCTGCCGGAACTGGCGCTTCCGCGTGCGGTTTGGTTGGAAGGAGTGGCCGGCTGCAGCGGCGTTCGGTGGGGGATGCGCATGCCAGCGCCGCATCTCCTGCTACCGCAGACCAAACTTATGGCGGCAGCCCAGCCGAGGGCTTGTCGCCGCTGGACACTGGCCAGGCTGATGGTGCAGAAGGCGCGGACGACCAGCCGCAGACGGTGGACGAGGCGATCGAGGCGCTCAATGTGACCTGGGCGCCGGAGGATGCGCCGGCGCCAGCCACTGGCGGCGCGGGGCTCGCGGCGCAAGACGGCGCCGCAGTGGAGTTCGGAAAGGGGACGTAACAAGGAAACTGGCGAGGCTTACAAGAACACGCTGGTGCAGCAGCGCATGGTCACGTTTCACACCGCCTGGATCATTGCAGAACGCACAATTGATCCGCTGTGATTCGTTCGAAAGTCGCGCTGCGCTGGCTTTGACGGACTTGAAGCCAGATCATCGGAAGCAGGTCGCTCTGAACAGTGCTAAAAGTACGCGAATAGAAAGTTGGCAGCACTCGTGGACGCTTCTTGAGCATATATTTAGCCATACGCGCCAATTGTGGCCAACCCGCCTCCTACATCAAAGCATTCGATGTCGAAGTTTTGACCTGTGGCGCCAGCTTGCCAGAGTGCATTGTGAGTCCATTGCCGTCCTGCAACCCCCGACGTGCTGAAATGGCAGCGAAGGACGTATTGGACCTCACTGGGGATGGATGGTGCCTTATTGGCGAGAGCGACAGCGTCAGCGGCGGGAAGATCCGTGTCCCAACAGCGCTGCCTGTGCACGCGCTCCAAGCGCTGCACGAGAACGGCCTTGTGCCCGACCCGCTGTACAGGTATATTTTTGTTGTTTCAGCACTGCACAGGACGATGAGCGGGCCTGCTAAATGGCTACTTGCTTGCTTTCAAAGAACTGCATCTTCGGTACACGGCGTCCGAAACTCCAAGATGCTGCGCCGATCGCTACAGGTTTAACGAGGATGAGCTGCGCTGGGTGGCGCTGCGGGAGTGGACATTCGAGAGGCAGTTCGACGTCCAGGACAGCATGCTCGCAGCCGCCCAAGTGGACCTGCTGCTCAGCGGCGTGGACACTGTCGCAGGCGTCTGCCTCAACAGCCAGACTGTCATCAGCACAGACAACGCATTCAGGTGATATGCCACTGCAATAATGAGTTTCCAGCTTCGGACTTTGAGGCTTGCGGTGCAGTTCATTCCTTCGCCAGCCAACACAGAACTATCACACAGCAGTACGACGGACCACTACGAGCGATGTGCCAGTTCGTGTTGATGGACCTATGCGCGCGGACAGGGAGTACCGAGTCCCTGCGAAGAGCCTGCTGCGGTCCGGCAGCAACACCATCAGCATCATCATTCAGCCGGCCATCACCGAGGCGGCGGCGCGCGCCGATGCATACCCGTACGATGTCCCAGCCCAACAGGTTGACCCCGGCTGGAAATGCTCCTGTCAGCTTCCATGTTTGTTCAGCTCGTTGATGCTAAGTAGTGGCCGGCCAGTACCCAGAGCAACTGCTTTGCACTGCACTTTGCAGGGCCCAGGCATGGCTCCGCATCTCAACCGGCTTCGCAAACCCGGCTGCGACTTTGGCTGGGACTGGGGGCCATGCTTTGCGCCGTCCGGGGTGTGTGGCCCTGTGCAGCTGATAGCATACAGCCGCCCTCACATCACAGGTGCGCTTTGAAGCTCAACCGAGACAACAACGAACCTCACGATCCTTCTTGATATCGGCGCATCTGCACATGGTGCATATTACGACTCGCACAATGTGCAGCAAGGTACAGCGTACTGCGACTGTTTGCATTCACACAGAAACACGGCCACACCCAATCTCAGGGCCACGGCTGCTCACGGACGTTTGCAGGTGTCACGACTCGGCAGCGGTGGCAGGCGGACGGGCGTATCGAGCTGGAGGTGATAGCCGCGCTGCACACCGCCGCACCGGGGGACAGCGGCGTCCTGGAGGTGTCGCTGCCCAGCTGCAATGTGGCAGCCAGCACGCCTGTCAGCTTTGCCACGCGTGGCGCGCACCAGGCTTCAGTGAGGGTGCGATGGTTGCCTGCATGAATTAATCATTTCATGCACCATGCAGATCTCGAGTGCATCTTGGATCTCTGTGCAGAACGCTGTGACGTTGTCGCAAAGTGCAGATTGAGGGGCTCGCGCAGAGGTGGAAAGGAAGTTGAGGATGGATGTCACTGTGCTTCATGGCTTGCAGGTGCTCTTAGAGCCTGATGTGAAGCTGTGGTGGCCGCTGGGCTATGGGGAGCCGCACATGCACGATCTGCAGGTGCGCTCCAGACATTATCATGCTCCTGCATCTTTAAGTGTTCTGTTATGCTGTGCTTTATAGCCTGAGATCGGCTCACTGAAACAGCGGCCCCACTTGCTTCCCTGGCCTCCAGCCATGACGACTGGCTGTGCAACCGCTGACAGCTGTGGCTCCGCCTAACAGGTGGACTTCAGGCAGGCTGCTGCCAACGGCTCGGGCGATGCGGCCTCGTCGGTGCGCAAGCGGGTGGGCTTCAAGCGGGTGCGACTGGTGCGACAGCCGCTGGCCGGCGGCTACGAGGGCGAGACCTTCTTCTTCGAGGTCAACAGCGCTCCAATCTTCATCAAAGGTGCGGCGCTTCTCCATGCAGCCCTCTGCCTCAGTCTCAGTGAATCGTTCATCAAAATGATCACTATCTTAGATTTATCCCATCGTGCCGCAGGGCATTTCATGATGCCTGGGGCGGGGTGTACGAATTGGCCATCGAGGGTCAAAGCTCTCTGACACTTTGCAGAGCACAATCGTGGCACAAGCATGGTGGGGAGCCACCAACCACTGCCAAAGGAGAAACAGCACGGCATTGTGTTTGCAGGGTCCAACGTCATTCCCAGCAGCGTCTTCCGCTCCAATGAGACGCCTGAGCTGGAGCGGGCCATGATAAGAGACGCTGTGGCCGTCACCATGAACACCATCCGCGTTTGGGGAGGTGAGACGCTCCACTCGCACCTGACATGCTGCTGGGCTGCAACAGAGAGCGTAATGCGGTTCACGCATCCACCACATGTCCTGCTTCGGGCTGCTTCCGCTGCAAGGGGCTGGCATAACCCTTTCGACCAGTCATTCTGTCAATATCAAGCAGGTTTGCATTGCAAATTCCTAGCTGACTGCGGGAGCACGCAGGCGGTCACTACCCGTCGGACGCGCTGATGGAGGCGTGTGACGAGGCGGGCGTGCTTGTGTGGCTGGAGCTCATTTTCGGCTGCGCACTGTACCCGCGAGACACCGCTTTCCTCAAAAACGTGCGCTTGTGCAGCTCCGACACGATGTCGCGCGGATATACTTACAGCAGCGAGCACATGCGCGGGTATACAGACGAGCTTTGGACCAGTTATGAGATTGCGACCTGGCGGATTTCTGGCTGTGCTGCTTACGGGGCAGCTGCTACAGGATGGGTCTGCATGGCGGCTGCCAGGCACAAGAAACTCGGATGCTGTGCCTCAAGCTTGACATATATACATGTCGATCTGCAGGTGGCGGAGGAGGTGCGGCAGCAGATGTTCCGGCTGGCGGGGCACGCCTCGGTGCTCGTCCTCGGCGGCAATAACGAGGTGGAGAACGCCTTCGAGTGGTTCGAGCCCTCGCGCAGCATAAGCAACCTGTGAGCTTCGGAGCACAACCAATGGACTGCAGGTTTCCATCTGCACACTTGGACTGCCCTTGCTGGTACCGAAAATCCATCTGCATTGGAGCTCGTGGCAGGTAGCTGCAGTCGATGCTGCGCGTTGCGTTGTCTTGTGCAGAGCGGGTAGGCAGCTGCCCAATTGTAACTGCGCAGAAAGATGCCTGAAGTTGGCGCCACCGATGGATACAATTCCAAGCGCAGACCTCTGCCGCGCCCCCGAAACACTGAAGCACAATTCCAGCACAACAAAAACCCTTCGTCGTGTGTCATGCCCGCAGATACGCGGTGGACTACAGCGAGCTTTTTGTCGATACGGTGCTGCCAGCGCTGGCGGCCACCGGCCCCGACATCTACCTGGACAGCAGCCCCTCCAACGGCCTGTTCTCCACCGACCCCTACGTCAAACGGTGCGCGCGGCCACGCTTTTGATGGTGTATATCTCTACTCTACTATATGTACTTCTTATACTATGTAAAGAACCTGTCCCGACGCCCGGCAGAGAGGCGCACCAGTTGCAGGTGCAGCGAGCGGCGCGGCGCGCCGGCACCCGCTGCGCTGCTTCCGGCCGGCCTGATGCTGTCTCACACAGTCGCATTTCATTTGATTGTTGAGGCACGTTTGTCATCGAGGTAGATTCAATATTGAGACAGATGCGCATGGCCGCAGGTGGGGCAACACGCAGGATCCATCGAGGGGCGACGTGCACTACTACAACTACAAAGCGGATGCACTGTCCCCAGACACCTACCCCCGCGCCAAGTGAGCGCCCCCCCGCACCCTGTTCTCTTGTGTGCCTGCCAATCGAGTGTGACTCCGAGTCTCAACTCTGCACAATGCCTGCCGTCTTGCTGCGCAGGTTCGTCAGCGAGTTTGGCCACCAGAGCTTCCCCTCGTTCCACGCGTACAGCAAGGAGACGGCGCCGGAGGACTGGTCCTGGAACTCGGCCATGTCGCAGCACAGGTGCCGTCCATTTACTGCGGCACGGCTCTGTCTCTCTGCAAAAGCCATGTGTCCAGACTGTTTTGCATGCCACTCAGGGTAATTGATTTTTAATTAAAAAACTTTGTAAAAAAGTTGATGCTGGTGTCCTGCATGACGTGCACGTCTGCCGGAATCCACACTGGCTGACTTTTGTAGCCTGTGCCCGCAGGCAGCGCCACCCGGACGGCCAGCAGGAGCTGCTGGAGCAGCTGCAGCGCCACTTCGCCCTCGGCAACGCGCTCGAGGCCACAGAGCTGTGCGTTCTTCGACCTCAAAACGCTGAATGGCCCCCGGAGAACGCAGTCCGCTGGGCTGCGTGCCGTGTCCATCCTGCCGCAAATTTGTGCAAGCAGCTGCTGGCACAGCGGATTGCCAGGGCAGCATATTGCCAGGGCAGCAAACTGCGATCTTCGTCCTGTACCATCGTGCTATTTCCCCGGTTCCCTCTGATATCAGACCGTTTCATGATTGAGTAGGGATGCCTCATGCTGACCGCCATTGCCTGGGCTGCCCAGCAGGGGCTTCCGGCGGTGGTTGTACGTGACGCAGACGGACGCTTTGGAAGGTCCATAATGCTGTGGAGCTCTGCAGCTACGCCACATGAAGTGGGAGTTTATGTTTCGGCTTGGCAGGGGCTTCCGGCGGTGGATCTACCTGACGCAGACGCACCAGGCGCTCGCGTACGACACGGCAGTGCGGCACTGGCGGCGCATCAAGCACCAGCCCGACGCGCGCACCATGGGTGTGCAACTGACATGTGCAGTGCGTCTGTAGATGATATTGCATCTAAATCGCGATGAGAGTCTCAGGATGTAAGCTTCTACAGCAACTCAGCGCGCTGCACGCAGGTGTCCTCTACTGGCAGCACCAGGACATCTGGCGAGCGACCTTCGCACCTACCTGACAGTGCAAACTGCGTCCTACCGCCGCAGCGGGCATTGTCTCTGCTCAGACTCTCCACCCAAGCGTCATGCATTTCTACACAGTTTCGACATCATGCCACTCTGACCCTAGTCAAGAACGTGCATGTGGACATCTAGAATTCCGCTCTCGAGACTTGCGTTTCTCGCATTTGAACAGGGCGGGCCCCTCCTGGAGCGGCATCAACCACGACGGCAGCTGGAAGCTGCTGCACTACGCCGCCGCGCGCTTCTTTGCGCCTCTGGCAGTGTCCGCCCAGCTGGACAGTGCGAAAGGTGTTGCTCACGTGCACATCACCAGCGATGTGCCCGCCCCCGTCGCGGGTGCGTCCCCCTGCCTCAACTCCGTGAGTCCATGAAACTACTCATTCATTCGAGTGCCAAAGTGGAGCTGTGCAGTCTACAAGAGATAAAGCTGCTGTTCTGTTGACGCTGCCAGGCGAACTGCGAGCTGTGCTGTCTTATTTGTCGAGATGCTTTGTCCCCCGTAACAGAACAAGAACACAGCGCTTTCTCGAGCAGGCGAGGTGAGTGTTGAGGTGGTCGCGTGGTCCGCAACGGAGGCGCAGCACTCGCCCGAGCGCCACACCTTCAGCCTGTCGGCGCTCGGCAGCGAGGTGGTCTGTACCCTGGACCTCGCCAGCCTGCTGCAGCCGTCGCAGCTCGAGCGCACAGGCACGTTTTCGCGATCTTTTGTTCATCTGGTACCAGGGTGCTGCGTGCATGACGCATCCTGGTGCTGTGACGGCAAGCGCTGTGCTCCCGCTGGCGATGTCGCAGTCCAACTGACAGCGGTCGGGCTCCTTGCAGAGGTTGTTCCTTTCCCTTCCTTTCTGCTACTAGAATGGCATGTATGTGTGGCTGTGCAATAGATGAATCCATATGCGGTGTATCTGCCGAAAAAGGTGGCATATAGTTGACAGCTACTCCAGTGTCTGCCTGCAGATGCCTTCCTGCGCTTCACTGCGACAGCCAAGCCGGACGATGATGGTGCGGCGCCGTCCGGCGGCGGCAGTGGCGGCTACGCCTCCACGACGGAGCTGTACCTGTCGCCCTTTAAGCAAGCAGCCATGGTCGACCCCCAGCTGTCGGCCACCAAATTCAAGCAGGTGCGTACAGCCTGGCAGTGTTGCGCGTCTTTTGGCAGTCGCACTCGAAAATTCACTGGATGTGATTGGCAACTTCCAAGAAGCGCCTGGCGCGGTGGCAGCCTGGCCCTCCCTGGAGCAGATGCAACACACCACATGCGTGCTCCAGCAAATCTGTTGGCTAAGTGCAGCGTCTGCACTCGGGCGCCAGCGCAGGAGGCGTCCTGCAAGGTGCATGCCGCACCACGCCAAACCACGCCCGTTGCCTGCTCATTTTCTCAAGTTTAGCACGACGAACCCAACATATTGTGTTCTTTTTCGCAGGCATCGGAAAAGGAGGTGTCCTTCAAGGTGCACGCCAAGGCGGTTGCGGCGGGCATCGCGTGCGATACGCCGCTGGCCGGCCGCTTTAGCGACAATGGCGTCCTGGTGCTGCCCTGGGCGCCGGTGACGCTGACGTTCCACGCGGCAGAAGCCATCACGGCGAGCGACCTGCAGCAGAGCTTGAGCCTCATGTCGATCTGGGCGCCGCCAGGTGGGGACGAGTGAGACGAGGCAGTGTGCGCCACGCTGCAGCTGAGAATGCTTGGACTGGCCGGGTTTTGCAGCATTGCATTTGAAAATTTTGAACATCTGAACATGCATGAACATTGCTGACAGCCAGAGCTGTGCAGATGTACGAGCGGATCGCATCATCTATGAACAACGTCAGTTGTGCTGACTGCGCCAGGTACCTATGCATGATTCATTTGCAACAATATCCAGCTGTGCTACGTGTCGTCGTCTGCAGGAGATTAAAGTGGACAGTTGGGCTCTCTGGCTCCCAAACTCAGGCATGTGGTCCATCAATCAAACAAAATCGGCATCATCATCCGCCATCGACGTTCACCAAATCATGTTCAATCAGCTCGGTTCAAGGTATAGCTCCATGCTTCTGTGGCGCGGCGTCGCCGCGCCACCACACCACCACCCCCCACCAATCCAAAGCTACAGGAGGTATGCCAACCGGCACTGCTATGGGCTAGGTACCGGAGCACCCACCCACGGCCGGAGCACCAACAAAATTGCTGCAGGTACCGATGTTCGTGCAAGGACAAAGGCATCACTAAACCCTCCTCCACTAGGCACAGGGCGGGGTTAGCATACGCTGCGCTGATGCTAACCCTCCGCTGTGCTACGTGTCGTCGTCTGCAGGAGATTAAAGTGGACCATCGAAAGTTACAGACCGCTGGCC
>JAABUL010000998.1_pt1 | contig 57152 bp, 59 predicted proteins | sample 5559151 | NCBI WGS metagenome assembly JAABUL01 (sample SAMN10711876, study PRJNA513368) | rock metagenome | isolation source: Antarctica rocks | place: Antarctica: Victoria Land, Pudding Butte sud
GGAATGGGGAATGGGGAATGGGGGGATGGGGAATGGGGATGGGGGGATGGGGGTGGGGGATGGGGGAATGGGGATGGGGAATGGGGAATGGGGATGGGGGAATGGGGATGGGGAATGGGGAATGGGGATGGGGGATGGAAGTGGAGGGAGCGAGGTAGTGGAGGGGGAGGGAGGGAGAGGAAGAGGGAGAGGGAGAGGGGAGTAAGGCGGGGGAGGTTGTTGGGGTTTTGCTGGGTGATGTGGTGGGGGGGGGGTTGTTAGTTTGCCAAAAAAAATTTGTTAGTGGTCGTGGCTGTAAGGTGTAGACGTGTTTACCTTCCTTCCTGAGGAGTTTTAGATACGAATGTACATCTTGCAATCCCTAAGGTATGCGTTTCCCACATATACATCTTCGCACCCGAATGAATTCTCCCCAAAAAAAAAAAAAGGAAAGTATCTATACACGCGCGGTGACATTGCTAGCAATGGAGGTATTTCAAAATCTGATCATCGCTCATACCTCGACAAACTGGCCGGGTGCCCCGAAAAACTACAGCGCCCCCAAGCGCCACCGCTGGAACGCAAGCAAAGGAAAAAAGAAGTTCCAGCTCCGCCGGGAAAAGTCGAGCTTCTTCTGGACAATCACACACGATCATGCTCATGCAACCTCGTGCTCGACGACTGCGCATGACCCGCCAGGCCACTCTCAACCTCATACATCTCCCTAGAGGCCGGCAAGGGCTGCTGCTGCGCCGCCCCCATCGTATAGTTCCACTCCGTCGGCTGGCCCACATGCGCCACTTCCTTGTCGTCGTGCAAAATGGCCTCGGAATGGAAATTGAACTCGGGCTGATCGACCGCTTCCTGGCTGGATTTGTCGCCAGCAGAGGACCAGTCTTTTAGCTCCGAGGGGCGGGCGTGCGAGGAGTGAAAGGAGTTGATTTTGGGCGTTGGGTTGTCGGAGTCTTTAGAGCGCCAGCGGCGGGGGATAGCGGAGTTGAGGACGGGGAGGGAGGCGGCGACGATACCGAAGACGAGGTCGACGGTTGTCCAGGACATGATACGGGGAAAGTCCCCTGGGGGGTGTCAGAGGGTGTAGGTTATAGTGTGTTGAAAGGGGAAAAGAGTGACATACATGTAAGGTCCCGCTGAGCCCTTTGGGTGCTTAATTGTCTCATGACGCTACCAACGCAAGAAACGGAACCGACGGAGAACAGGAACATCAAACGGATTTTCTTCGAAGCAGCCATCTGGATCTTGAATAACACGAATATCGGCGTCGACAACAAGACGAAGTCAGAGAGAATGTGAATGATATTCAATGCGATATTCAGATGGTCGACTTGAACGCAAACTGGCGGCTTCGGGGTTTTGCCATAGGCGAGGAGACCGTATTGCGACAGTGGCGGGTTGCACCCAAAGACGTTGGCGAAAATCGCGGCGAGGATGAAGCTAACGGCAAAGCCAAGATAGAGGTTGTGAACAATCGCCCAACTCCTCGAAATCACGCCTGTGAGACGTTTGTTGAAGAGCACAATGGAGATCTTGACGAGGCCCACGGTGACGAAAAAGGTCACTTGGGCGATGGCGGAAATCTGGTCATCGATGTTGGTTAGCATTCGAAGCTTCGCTGGACCAAGCTTCACATACCCGGAAAAACGAGCTGATCTCCGAGTAGGTGACCTCCCAGACGTGTTTCCCTCCACCAGCGTCTACGGCGATTGCAATGCAGCAGCCAAACCAACCAATCACACCGATCTAACCGCACCGTATTAGTTGACAGATGTCAAGACTCCGTTTGCTTCAAAGCCGCGTACCCAGCCCGGGATGATCATCCAATCATCCCATCCCCACCGCAAGTCTCGGCGGAAAAACCTGAGGCAGAGACGAGTGCCAGTAATGGCCGTTACCACGGCCATGGCCACAGACAGTGAAGCAATGATGCCGGGTGCTCTGGTTTCATGATGGTATCCTGGTGGAGGCTTCAGTAGCATCGGAAAGCCTTTCTTCGGATCAAACTTGTTGTCGGGTAAATGAACAGCACGAGCGAATCCTCTGACTATCCAGTAATCATCTTGATTGTTGGGCGGATGGCCCATAAGCGCAGAGCCGCCTGTCATCGTTGCCCTGACGTGATATGTGGGTGGGATAATATGGGGAGTCGCAGGTCGGCAGAAGGATAACGATAGCGGTATTCAGGCCTCAAGGGCGAGACGCAAACCATATATGATCCCTTGGACCCCGATACGACAATGTAGCTGGAGAGGAGAGCTCAGATGTTTGGATGCCGACAGATTCGGGGAATTGGGCGAAAGCCAAGTACATATGAGTCGAAAAGGGATGATTGTTGACAGTTGAAGTTCTACGCTAACCACTACCATGCGGCCATGCCTCTCTTAGAGACGAACTAAAGAGGTAGACCGACCTTAGGCCGAGCACTTACTACACTTTTACTACTGCGTGCACGTAGAGAATCATCATTTGTCGCGCTGATAGGCTGATTCCAGCAATGTTGCTTTACCTTGTCACCAGTCTTCAAGGAGTGCAACGCGGGTCGATCCCATGGGTGTGACACGCTTGAATAATCTTGACGTGTATTCCGCCCCCCGAAGCACCGTTGATGGGGGGAGGGGAGGTGGAGAACGGAGTTGATCAGGAGTCTTCCATGATCATCAGGCATCCATTAAGACTCAAGGACGTTATTAACGTGGCTGTCGTTGCTGTGTCTCCACTTCCTCGCCATTGCAAACAGTTCAGTGGTGAGTACGCCCGTCAACCTTTGCTAGACTGATGTAGGTCCGGCGGCCGGGCAATTCCGTAAGGTACAGTCAGTAAGGTACCTTAGTGTACGGAGTATTCCGTATACGGTACCGAGGTTGGTTAAGGTACCTTAACCCAATGTGTAGTTGAGTACCTAAATCTGCCTCACCCCCCCCTATTGGTGCGCATAGCGCTTGCGGAGAACCAACCGTTTCTCCGTCTGATCTCCCCCACCAAATCCATCCGTGGGGCCGTGCCCAGCTCACCACCTCGTGTGTACGGAGTACGGAATACATATTTTCCATTCGGAGAGAAAGCATGGGCCATGAAGCACAGACACACCCTCAACCTCACTTCCGCCATCCCGTATCCCGTATCCCGTATCCCGTATCCCGTGTCCATCGCTTTGTCGGCACCTCCAACGTACACACGCCGTCTCTTGGTAGTCAAATTGTCTGAGCCTCTGAGGTGATAATATCCCCTCGATCTGCGGAACTCTTCTCACTTTCTCAGCACTTGGCGACGCCATCAATTCCGCTACTTGGTGTCATTAATATCGCTGTGCGCCTTGAAGCGGTACTAAGACAATGAGAGGGTGAGCGAAGCTCAATGTACGGAATACCCTTGATTAGCCAGCCACATCGCTCACTCTCACGAGTTAGCAAGACAGAACACAATATATCTACCGTTCTAGTACAACATCCACTATTCGACTCGGGTACTTTCATGGAAGTACCGTGTTGGAAGCCATAAGGTAGCTCTCCACAAGTAGATTAGTTATTTATGTGACCGTGCCCTAATGAGCGTAGCTGTAATCTGTATGGTTGAGGTTGCTCGTGCCAATTGTTGTATATTCCGTTGCCAACTATAAGGTAGATAACTGACCTACGGATTCCACGGGCCGTGGCGACGGCTTCGGTCAGTATAGCATGGCCCACATGGTTATGCTATCATGCTATGGCCGGGACTCTGAATCTCCTACAGCATTCCATCCTACCAATTTACAGGTGCAGAGTTTGAGAATCTGTACGGATTATGATTCATCGAGGCACAAGACAGTGTATTCTTTGTCCGTGCAGGGGGGAACAGATGGCAGACGTATTATATTAATATTATTACAACATTAACAAACAGAAGACTTCTTCCAAACGGTGTTTCTACTCCTCGAGACATCATGATTCATAGACAATACCCTTATTTGAGCCCAGTCGGAAGGCGTCTTTGGAAGGTATATCTGAATTGACTTTCCTCTTCACATTCCTTTCAGCGGTATCATCATCTTCTACTCACCGTTCAGCTTCCATCAGTGGACCAATCCTGCTCACCAGCATGTCGATAATAAGCTTGGAACTGACAATGTTGAAGGGTTTGGATCAGTTTCCGAAGGGCTGTCGGAAAGTGTTTGCATTCCTCGAGCAATGGACGACCATGAACCAACTCCGAGGAGTCGAAAGAGCTGATGGTCGACTTGGACACACCGGTTCGTATCTTTATCACCAGCATCAAAGAATCTGAGCAGTATTCCTTCTCGATTTAATAACAAGCCACCTTGCAACCTAAGAGACTCTGAGACTTACTATGAGGATGGCTGAATTTTAGCGAGGGAAAATCAATCAATCAATCGAGCGGGGCAAGCGACGCCATGCCATGAACCGAAGCCCTCGTCCGGTTCCCCTCTGGCGATAGAACGATTCAAACATTGTCAAAGTACCTTTGTAATTGATCCATGGTCAACTTGGTGCCTTCTGTATAAGGTACACGTTTCATCACGATGCAAATCGCAATGAGAAAGACAAAGAATCCAGACCATCAATGGTTGCTGAGTCCGGGAACAATGTCTTCAGGTTCAGAGAGGGAGGGCGCACATCCCATCCCGTGTTAAGACCTGTTCACCGCCTTCGTACCTCTGTACCGCCTACTACTCTTTTCCCGCCCTTTGTGGAATGACGTCGAATAGCTCACATTCCCTCTGTTGAGAACTCGATTTTGGCCCGTTGCCGACGCCACTAACGCAATGTTTCCACTTCTGCCACGCCAGTCATCATCGCGCGCGAGTTTCCCTCCACAATCAATCAATCAATCCATGAATACCTGCTAGCGGAGCGGAGATAGTACCCAGACGTTAGCACGAACGTGCCAGGAGAGGTATATAGACATGAACTGTCAAGTGATTTGAATCCGGGATTTTGTCAATTTCGATTGCTTGTGATTTTCAACATGAAGACCTTACGATGGCCAATTTCGCTTTTCGTCCTGTTTCTTATACTCCCAGCTTTGTCCGCTTCAGCCAACAAGAGCACTAATCTGGAAGCTCCGCATCGACGGAAAATCTTCTATGCTGGAGGCCAATACAAATTGAGCGGAACCGGTCCGAACCATGTTCTCGTTGATCAACTGTATGTGGAGCAGCTTACCCCGCTTGGCGAAAAACAACAACCATATCCTCTCGTCTTCTATCACGGCGGAGGCATCTCAGGAACTGTGAGTACCTCCGTCTGAATTGTGATCATGGGGGATCTGTCTCATGCCTTTGTCTTCAGCAATGGCTCAACAAACCGGATGACGGAAGAGGCTGGGCTTCTTGGTTTCTTGACCATGGCTATGAAGTCTTCCTGATCGACATATGGAGCGTTGGCCGATCAAGTTCGGAGACTCTGGACCCTGAATTTGCTGGAGGCACCGCTGAGCTCGTAGAGTCGGCCTTTACTGCACCACAGCTCTACAACAAGTATTACCAGGCGAGATTTCATACCCAGTGGCCTGGCGTACGTCTTTCCGAACCTTGATGACGTAGCCCTTCCCCACAAGTTCAACTGCCCGGAAAGGCTAACGTGTGTCCGTAAACAGAACGGTACAATGGGAGATCCTGTGTTTGATGCTTTCTTTGCCAGATACCTACCTCTCAGCTTCAGTGACAAGCAACAGAACATTATGCGGAATTCCTCGTGCGCATTGCTTGGGATGATTGGGCCATCGATCCTTATCAGTCATTCATTGGGGTCTTCATCGGCTTTTTTAGCCACTGACGGATGCCCTGATTACGTGAAAGGCCATGTTTCAGTTGAAGGCGATGCAAGTCCCTTTGCAAGCTACGACGGAGGTGCCTTGGGAGCCAATAAGTCGGTTCCGACGAGGCCGTATGGGCTAGCCACCGTACCTCTTGCCTACGACCCTCCAGTGACCAATGCCAGTCAGCTTGTCCAGGCCCAAACCGGCAAACTCGAGTACACGGCCGGACTTGTGTCGAAATTTCCCTGCATAGCGCAAGCGGATACTCCGCCACCTCGAAAACTGGTTAACATTGCCAAAGCACCAGTCTTGTATCTAACGACAGAGGCCAGTATCCACGTTACCTATGATCAATGCACAGTCCAGTTCCTGCAGCAAGCGGGGGTGAAGGTCAATGCCACGTATCTTCCAGACATTGGAATCCGCGGGAACGGTCACTACTCTATGTTAGAGAAGAATAGCGATGATATCGCGGCGTACATAGATTACTGGATTCAGGGTACAGTAAAGTCAAAGAACACATGAGGACAGCTTGTGTATACACCTTTTGATCGTTTTCGTTCCAATAATCTGAGGATTACGGAAACCAATTGCCCAATTGTGATCATTGTTCAAAGAATTGTATTGTTCGGATGTAAGTGAGATTCGCACGGAGCAAAAGTAGTACGTACAAAGAGTAGGACCCAAAGCAAAAGCAAACAAAACTTTCCGCCTCTATGGATCTCTTATGACTCATTCTCTCACAGCGGTAAGAGCATTGAACCGGAAAACAGAGCACAGAAAACGATCCTTGTGTCTTGACCAAACCGATCAGCCATCGACCTACGAGGCTAACCAAGACCTTAGGCCGACTACCACATTCCACTGGCAGTCTTACTGGCTTCCATCCTGTCCCTGTCGAGTGAAATTCATGAAAGTGAGTCCACTATATGAGAGAGCATCATCCCAAGCGTCGAGGAAGCCGATCATACACCCAAGCACGTCGACTTTGTCATCTTGAGGGACTACTTCAACTGCAATTCCTCCTCGACCTCTCATTCCCAGGTTTCACAGCACGTTGTTGCAGACTCAAAGAACACCCTTTCAAACAAATCCGAGCTGCCTCAGACTCTCTTCCATGACCATCATTGTGAGCAGCTATTTTTTAAGCGTCTGCTGTGGCTTCTTGCAATTAATATTCATGACCGCAGGGAATCGTCAAGGAGCGGTGGAGAGACAGCTGGCTTTGACAGCCAAGGAGTGGCCAAACTGGTTTTGGTCAAGCAGTTTTGATTCGGGTGTCGAGATATAACTCAGGTGAGAAAGTCTCTGATAATGAGACACTGGTAATCATACAATAGCACGACGGGATCCAGGATGTAACCCTCATTTCTGGCTTCGCCTGCAGTCCGCGTTGGACGTCGAGTATCCTTGCGCATCGACCTACTATATTTGTCCAAGCGTCGAGCGAGCTGAGTGACTCATCAATTGTCCTTGGGAACATACAAGGCCAAGCATGAAAATGTAGCATGGATTAGGAAAGAGACCGATGGGGAAATGGGGGATACATATATCATGATAGAAAAGAGAATAAACCCAAAAAAAAATTCAAGGGATTTTGTCACAGGAGTATAGGCATTTGTTATCTCTACTTAACCTCACCTGACCTTGCAAGAAAAAATATCACTTGGGAAAAAGCGAATTGGATCGTTCCCAAATCAAGGAGAAACCACAGACATGGCTACCTCCAACCTCCCCAGAGCAAAGCAACCCCCCCTAGGCCCAAAGGTAGAAGGGCCTAGCAAAGAGCACTCAACCCACACTCACACCATATCTAAACACGCCTCACTCTCTCACCCAAACCATCTCTCTCTCTCCACAGCAAATCTCCTAATACCATCCACCCTGCCAACTCCCCACATTCCCAACCCCACATTCCCAAACCCCCCTTCCCCAGTGGCACACACACTTCAATTTCCCTCACGGCAGCTCCTCCCAAAGACGCCCCCCCCCCCTCACCCCCCTTAAATCGAACCCCTCTGCTACATATGTATTCCAGCACCCTACTCAATCAACAGAGGCCCAGCACGCAATCATTTTCTTCTTCTTAGAATTCAAACAACATCTTTAGTCATTCATGGGTTTGACCCGTAGAAAACGTGCATGCTAAAATGCTAAAAAGACAAAACCCACCAGCCGCGATGCGTTATATGCCTTGTGCTGACAAAAGATCAACCGCCTAAACTGAGTTTGTGAATGCGCATCCGCAAATCCACCCACAAATCGAGCAAAATCGTTCCTTCACCAGGTTTCAAAACAGCACCGTCGGACATTCCCAGTCTCAAAGATCCACATTTCGATGACGCACAGCCCTGAAAAAGAATATTATTCCAAGAATAGTCGCTCACAAAGCACAAACTCTTTCCCAACCTCTCGTTGAACTCCCCGAATCCAGCCTTCCTACCCTCCGCACTACCCCCTACGCCTTCAACCTCCTCTCCTCACAGCCCACACAAACCGGCATCTCCTCCTCCCCACGCGTAAAAAATCTCCCATCCTCGAACCCCCCACCGCACTCCTATTACACCAAATATGTCAGCCAAGCCCTTCTCACACCTATCCCTAACAACCTCAACAATCTCAATAGAAAACCGAAGGTCAAAATCCCAAACATACCTTACAGCAAAAACACCCCTCATGCCACTCCCCCCCCAAAGCCTGCACAACCAAATCCGTAATCGGTCGCCGGCACCCTCTGCACTTCCCGCTAAACCTCCGCGTATGACACCCCACACACCACGCGAACCCCTCCCTCTCCACAAACGGCGTGCTCTTGTCAAAGGGATCCCCGCACTCGGCGCAGAAGAAGTGTCCGACATGCCACTCACCGCCGCAGGCAACCACGACCTCGCCTTCAATCGGTGTTTTGCAACTCCTGCATCTCGGGCTGAAATGCTCGTGAAAGTCAAGATGGCAGTAAAATCTCAATGCTTTATCTCCGTCGGCTTCCGCCGAGGTTCCGTCAACGTCATCTGAGGGAACTTGTTCGCCGTTAGCACGGGCTTCGATGCGTTCGAGGCGGGCGTTGTGGGAGGTAGAGGGTTCGGGGTAAAAGGCGACGCATTCGAGGAGTTCGGAGCAGTGGTAACAGGTGAAGCAGGAGGGGTGAAAGCGTTGGGAGGCGGCACTGACGATACGGCCCGAGATGGGGAGCGCGCAGGCGGCGCATTGGGCTGTGGGGCGGTTGTTCGAAGGTATGAGGGACCAGTGGGGTCTGGAGATTCGCGTGGGATCGGTGGAGGAGTGGTGGGGAAGAGGCCGGGGCTTGCTCGAGGGGAATGGAAGAGGGCGAGGCTTGGTGGGTTCCTGGAATGCAACGCTGGGGCTTTCTTGAACCGAGATACTTGGGATCTCTGGCGTGGAGACTGAGATCGAGGGTACGGAGGATATATTGATGGATGGAATCGCAGGCGTATCGTTGAGTTGGACAATAGGGGGCTCTGCGATACTGATGGTTGGGATAGCTGGCGCGGAGACGGTGGACCCTGGGAGTTGGGGCTTCGAGCAAAGTATTGACGGTGCCTTCTTCACTCCATCACGACTTGAAGATTGGTTTAGGGGAGAAGCTCCTCGCTTCGTGTCGGCTTCGCTCGGTTTCCAGTCGATATCAAAGCTGACGATAGGCCTTCCCTTCTGATCGCTCACGACAGTGGGCGAAGGGAGTTTTGGACTTCTATCTTTCATGCGAAGGCTTGTAGCCGCTCGAATATCGTCGCTCCGAATTTCAATGCCGTCCTTCTTTCCTGGTACAACCACCAGTCCATCAATGTCGCTTCCACTTCCGGAGTCAGGCGGAGTCGGCGGCAGAGGGTTTTTCACGTATGATGGATTTCGAGACTGGGAAGGCGGGTTTTTGTGTATCTCGAATTTCGAGAGTTTCTTACTCTCCTCGACCGAGGCTGTCGCAGAACGAAGTAGTGTCTGGTTTGCTATTGGTAGGTGAGAAATCGTGTTGCGAGCCTTTGGCTTGAGCGGACTAGCCAGTGGAATGTCCTCCGTTGTATCAGACTCGGGTCCTTTCTTAACCACTTCTGGCTCTTCATAAATTTTATCCCGAGGATTCCTGAAAAGGCCTCCACTCGACTTTCTTGATTTGGGTCCACTGGCTCGACGGTGGCTGGACTTTAGAGAGGAAGGCAATTGAAATGATAGATTCATATAGGACTTTTTCTCTGGCGAGTCCCACAGAGGATGGCCTTTCGTGGTAGCATCTAGGCGGGCTTTTTTAGCTTCCACCGCAGAACCACTTGATTTACGACTGCCAAACGAGGCACTGCTGTCGCTCTTCTGGGACGTTGAGCCATCAGATACCGATCGATGGCTTGTCTCCTCACATACTCTTCCTGGACCAAGTCCACCATAATATCCAACGTTCTGACCCCTTGCATGGCTTCCTTTCTTAAGGTGTTCGGTATAGCTGTAAGGAGCGTCTGGATTTCGGTGAGGTACCGAGGGATTTCTGTGCTGCCACACAAGCCCAGATGCTTCCTGCTGAGCCACTGCATGCAACCGCTCTTCATCCTGCAAGTCCATATCTTCCAGTGCCTCTCTTAGAGACCGAGCTTCTTGCTTCTCCATCCACCGCATGCCACACTCTCTGTATGCAACACTTGGCGTAAATGATCTTGTTGTTGTGGGGTCTGAGATGTCTCGTGAGTCTCCTTCGACGTGAGGCGGCTGGACCAAAGGCCTGCCGGCGTGTTTGGCAGCTGCTGCAATGGTAGGCATCTCTGATTGTGCCCGGTGGTGAGACAATGCACTGGAAGATCTGTCATGCCCGGTAGACCTGTTCAAGTCTGTTCCCCGTCCTGACTCCAACCGCCCAGACATCGCCGACGACGTTCTCAAAGGCGACTCCGACCCGGGTATAGGTGAGGCGGTAGCATCTCGGTTAGGTAATGGTCTCGAGCCACTTGGACGAGATGGACGATAGTTACGAAGGTCGGTGAGGTACTCTTTCTGCCAAGCCCTCTGTGAATTTTTGGGCGGCGCGGATTTGAAGGTAGAGGAAGAAGCAAGGAGCTTCAGTGGAGAAGCGTGGGATGGTAGGTGACTGGCGAGTCGACTGTTATGCTCGGGTTGTCTTAGGAAAGAGGCAGATTGTCTGTGAAGGTTAGGATCAACCTGGGTGTCGGCTTTCTCAGCCATATCCATTAAGTGATAGCCAGCAAACAAGCAGCGATGAGTACCGAAGACTATATTAAGGTGACTGTTCTCTGTTTGTTATGCAGTAAGGGAGTGTAGGAGATTCAAGAGTAGGATATGCTCAAAATAAGAAAAGGATGGCGTTTAGGAATGCGTTGCTTGATGTTTGTGAATGTAAACACCAATAACAAATCTCGCCCAGCAACGGCCGAGGCGCTAACCTGAAACTGACGTGCGACATGGCGCTACACAAGACTATGTACCTTACATGGGAACACCCCGAGTCTAACGACGACTCTACATCGTCGAAGCGAAGATGAAGCTTGCACCACCATTCAACAGCCTTAGAAATTGCAGGCAGAGGTAGGTAGTTGGGTGATGGTGACTCGGAGCGAAGGATGCCTTCGCCTTTGTCTTTTTGGTGCCAACCGGTAACTCGGCACCATATGTGTGCCATGACACACTAGATTTCACTAATCTTGTAGATCGAATAATCAAAGCCTACCTGACTTTTACTTCCAGTGCTGTTCCAGTCATGTAATTGTCTGTCTTATGTATGGGATGAGAACGGTGATAATGCTCCCTTGACCTTCTCCTGGGTTGTTCCTTATTTACCAATGGCCTTTCCGTCATGACCGCTGATCAACCCAAGTTGACCGCATCGCCGCAGCTGGAGGAGCCCCTTCACGCCAATGGAAATGGATCAGGAGCCGACAGTGAAAAGACCGTTGCACCGCAGGATGCTGAACAAGCGGACATTGTGAGGAAGGACCAGCTCGACGTTCCACCAAATGGAGGCTATGGCTGGGTTTGCGTTGCTTGTGTCTTTTGCATAAATGCCCACACTTGGGGGATCAATAGTGTTCGTTATTTAATAGTATTTCCTAGCTTTATATTTGCTGACCGGTTTCTAGTCCTATGGTGTTTTTCTCGCTTACTATCTTGCCCATGATACCTATCCAGGCGCTACTCCATTGGATTTTGCCTTTGTTGGCGGCCTGTCTATCTCTCAGGCGCTGATCATCTCACCTCTTGCGACGAATGTTACTCGTTTGTATGGTACAAGGACTACACTTCTCGTTGGCGTTTCCCTCGAAGTAATTGCCCTGATCGGAGCGTCTTTCACCAAACAAGTATGGCAGCTCTTTCTTAGCCAAGGCATTTGTTTTGGATTTGGCATGGGTTTCCTTTTTGTCGGCTCTGTTGGAGTGGTCCCACAATGGTTCACCACGAAAAGAAGTCTCGCGAATGGTATAGGCACTGCTGGCAGTGGTATCGGTGGAATGATGTACAGCTTAGCTACGAACGCCATGATCCAGAGCATTGGCATTGGTTGGGCTTTCAGAATATTGGGGATTCTCGCCTTCGCCGTCAATACCATATGTGCGCTACTCATCAAAGACCGTAATAAAGCGGTTGGAGCTACACAATTAGGATTTGATTACCGATTGTTCAAAAAAGTGGAGTTCCTCCTTACGCTTTCATGGGGGTTCTTCAGCATGCTGGGCTACATTGTTCTTTTGTTTTCCCTTCCCAATTACGCACTGAGCATAGGTCTGACCGCCCAACAAGGCTCGATCATTGGAGCACTGCTCAACCTCGGGCAAGGTCTTGGTCGCCCTGTGGTGGGAATTTTCAGCGACAGAGCGGGACGTATCAACATTGCAGGGTTCCTATCGTTCCTGTGTGGTATTTTCTGCTTCGTTATCTGGATATTTGCTAAAAGCTTTGGGGTTCTCATTTTCTTCGCACTCATCGTTGGAACGGTCGCCGGAACTTTTTGGACCACTATCGCCCCTGTAGTGGCAGAGGTAGTGGGCTTGAGAGAGTTACCTTCGGCCCTTTCTATCGTTTGGATAGTGCTTGTACTACCTACGACTTGTAAGTTCCTTAGCTAAGACGCACGGCATCTGGCTGATATATTTCTAGTCTCCGAACCCATAGCTTTAAAGCTTCGGCAGACTAATGGGGATATATATTTACATGCACAGATCTTCACAGGTCTCATGTATGTAGTATCTGCAATAAGCATGTGGTTTCTACGGGCGTGGAAGATTGGAGAAATAGAGCAAATTGCGGCAGAGCAAGGGAAAGCACCAGAGGAAGTGAGTGCCATACCGAGTGAGCTCCAGGGGCAAACACCTGCACCAGCATCCATGCGCAGAACAGTAAAGTCTAGCATAGTAAAAGGCTTGTTTGCATGGAAAAGGGTCTGATATATATAGGTGCTGGGGATTGTACATAGCATTGATGAAAAAGAATATTCCAATAGCCAGATGTCCACTGATGGAGTTGAGATATTGCTGTGCAAGATAGGTACCGCATTACTTGGTATATAAGAGGTGGGTACGTTAGGATCAAATTGGACCAAATCTAACTACGCCCATATACCAACTGATGTGATAGAATTTGCACGTGACCTAAAGTTGTGCGAAAAGATGAGGGAGATGTTTACGCGCTAAGGATTCCTTCCCACAACACCATCAAGACCGTCTCTCGACTCGTTTCTCACCATTCACCACACATCCTAGCTACTCTTCAGTTCCAATTCCTTAACCATTCATCATCCAGACTCCACCCTCATAATCTCATTACCGTAATCCGCCACAGCAAATATGCGTGAAATTGTACGTTCGTTCTTGGGGTGGGAGGCAGAAGCGTTTTCCCCCAACGCGTCCCTCGTTGCTCTTACCCCTCTCCCATTGCAGATGAGCTTCTGGCTAACCAGCAAACTCTGTGTTATAGGTCCATCTTCAAACCGGCCAATGTGTATGCTGCTCTTGTTTCGATCTAGGAGGATATACTGACTAGCATACCTCAGGGTAACCAAATCGGTGCTGCCTTTTGGTACGTCCCCAACCTTTCCTAACGCGACCTTGAATACATACTCATTGGCTTTTCAAAATATAGGCAGTTAATTTCTGGCGAGCATGGGTTAGACGGCGAAGGAGTGTAAGTACCTCGAGATGTTCAAATTCCCCGATTCGCCCTAACATTTGTTAGGTACAACGGTACCTCGGATCTTCAGCTTGAGCGCATGAACGTTTACTTCAACGAGGTAAGAGTCAGCCTATAAGGTATAGGCTTGTTACTCGGCTAAATTTCTGGAAGGCCGAGCATAACAAGTATGTTCCTCGCGCTGTCCTCGTGGACCTTGAGCCTGGTACAATGGATGCTGTCCGTGCTGGTCCATTTGGTCACCTTTTCCGTCCCGACAACTTTGTGTTCGGTCAATCCGGTGCTGGTAACAACTGGGCGAAGGGTCATTACACAGAAGGTGCAGAATTGGTGGACCAAGTACTCGATGTTGTGCGTCGCGAGGCCGAGGGCTGTGACTGCCTCCAGGGTTTCCAGATCACTCACTCCCTTGGTGGTGGTACCGGCGCCGGTATGGGAACTTTGTTGATTTCCAAGATTCGTGAGGAATTTCCAGACCGTATGATGGCCACTTTCTCTGTGGTACCATCGCCCAAGGTGTCAGACACGGTCGTTGAGCCATACAACGCTACACTCTCCGTGCATCAATTGGTTGAGAACTCAGATGAGACATTTTGTATCGACAACGAGGTATGGGTCTCTGAATTGTTATGTGCAACTTTAGAGACTGACAAGTCTAGGCACTCTACGATATCTGCATGCGCACCCTGAAGCTAACCAACCCTTCTTACGGTGATCTGAACCATCTTGTTTCAGCTGTCATGTCTGGTATCACTACTTGTCTTCGTTTCCCCGGCCAGCTGAATTCGGACCTCCGCAAGTTGGCTGTCAACATGGTCCCGTTCCCTCGTCTTCATTTCTTCATGGTCGGCTTTGCACCACTTACTAGTCGTGGCGCTTCCAAATTCCGTGCCGTCACCGTCCCAGAATTGACGCAGCAGATGTACGACCCAAAAAACATGATGGCTGCTTCTGACTTTAGGAATGGCCGCTACCTCACTTGCGCTGCCATCTTGTATGTTTCCTTATCTCATCGGGTTTTCGTCAATCGCTAACGTTATGACAGCCGTGGCAAGGTTTCAATGAAGGAGGTTGAGGATCAGATGAGAAATGTCCAGAATAAGAATGCCTCTTACTTCGTAGAGTGGATCCCCAACAACGTGCAGACCGCGCTCTGCTCAATCCCACCCCGTGGCCTTAGGATGTCCGCTACTTTCATCGGCAACTCCACTTCCATCCAGGAGCTCTTCAAGCGCGTGGGCGACCAGTTCACTGCCATGTTCCGTCGCAAGGCTTTCTTGCATTGGTACACTGGAGAGGGAATGGATGAGATGGAGTTCACCGAGGCAGAGAGCAACATGAATGATTTGGTTTCGGAGTACCAGCAGTACCAGGAGGCTTCAGTATCTGAGGGAGAAGAAGAGTAGTAAGCCCGCAAACTTTTGGGAGTATCAAAACATTTGCTGACTACTTTCGTGCCGTAGCGAGGAGGTTGCTCCCATGGAAGGCGAGGAGTAAGCGTCCAGAAACCGACGAATCCGCGATATTCACACGTATGTGGAACGTTAAGCACTTTATCATTAGCGTTGTGGTTGTCCGGTCGTTTATTTGTTACGGTTGGTAGGCATCACGGCTGTTTTAATTCAATAGCGAAGACTTGGTGAAGCGCAAGCAGGCAACGAATTCCATGGCCTTGATGCCTAGTGTTCATGACATGCAGTGATGGTCACTCCTACGGAAATCAATACATCATAGCTGACTTCGTCGTTCGTCTCCTGTCTATTGTCCTTTCATGCAGCTTGCCCAGCTTTTCCTTGACCATGAACTTCTTGTGCGGAGCATGCTTGCGTATTGCAAGTCAGCTTTCTATATCTCTATTACCGATGCTTATTTAACACTCTGAGGTAACAAATCATTGCTTTGCGGACTATCTGTCCTAACTCTGCTCTTGATCCCGGTATCATAAGGTAAGAAATCAAAGCGCTGAAAAATGCTGGCTTTCAAGGAGCTCTTAGCGCTGGTACCCAGCTTCTTGATAGTGCATGTACTATTTTAAGAGGTATGAAATTAGCCTTCTTTAGACATGTCTAGAGAGTAGGTACTATCCGTTCAATGCTCATACGGAGATGTCGATATGGCTACCTTAGCCACCGCCTATGCAGGGTGGTAGGGTTTCTTGCTTTCGACACTTTGGCTAGTGACGTCCCATGTTTGGAAAGGGAATTGCGACTCGGATGAATTGGCGTGAAGGAGCGTTTGTTGCGTGTGAATGGGGAGACGTGAATGGTTGTGAGCTGTCACTGAGGGAATTGGAGATGAGGAAGGAGCACTCGAAAAGTTCGATTTCCTGGGTATGTGTTGAGTAATTTTTTTCCAAAGCGGTGTTGGAAATAGGATGTACTATATTACGGCTTTCCTGCCACGACTCTCATTCCACATATTACATTTTGGCATCGAAAGTCTTTTGCAGTGGCTTGATCTGCTAAAGCATATTGCCGTAGGAACTTCGAATCCTCCGGTTGACAGTCCTGGCGGAGGGGTTGTCACGTACCATTCGAATCTAGAGAGTTCAAATAGCTCAGACAGCGAGGAAACGGTTAAATATCCGACACTGCAAGCACAAGCAGCGACAATGGCCGGTACTGGAACAAGCTCAGCAGCTCCGATGTCTCCGCCCCTGCCATCAACCGTTCGCCTCGCACGCCTAACAGATCTGCCACGCATCTCTCTAGTCGCTGCTGCATCCTTTTTCTACTCCCCTATCTTCCAATATACGAGACCCCACTGTGACGCATGCCCGTTGCATGCATTCCCAATGGACACTATGGCCACCGAACGATCGAAGTTCCAAGAGGCGATTCTGGACCCCATGCGAGTTGTGCTTGTTGTTGAAGCTGCGTTTGACCCCGATGAATCCATTAGGGTGTCTTGTGGTCTGAGGAGAGAGTATCCGAAGCTGGATGATGACCATTACCCCAAGAAGCCGGCTGGACAGACGGGCATTGTAGGCGTGGCAAGCTTTTGCTTTCCGCAGGGGTGTAAGTGGGTGGGAGAATTCATGCCTGAAGGTAAGGAAGAGTGTGTATGATTGAAAGGTGTCATGTTGACCAACATCTACTAGAGTCATCAACAGGTGGTCTCGCAAACGCCCGTCCTCCTAAATCTCAAAAGCGAGATGAGTGTTCTGAAGGTAAAAAACGATACAAATATGCTACCGAGGTTGCCAAGCAGCAGTGAGTCACCAACCAACAAAGGACATAAACGTCCAGCATTCTGACAGCGACGTTCCAGGTGGCTTAAAGACTGCATCCGAGTTTCAGTAGCCGTGCACCCTGCTTACTGGCGTCACGGTCATGCAAGAAAGCTCGTGCAATGGGGCCTCGATCTTGCAGATGAGGACAACATGGCTGTTGGCGTGTGCGCAGCGGCGACGGGTAAGAAGCTTTTTGAGAACACTGGGTTCACTGAGGTCCAGGAGGTGGTGGTTGCGGGTTACAAGGAGCATCCGGATAGCATCACTGCCTGGATAGGTGTAAGGCAGCCTGTGAGTAGGAAGGGTTCTGAACAAGATAAGAATGTTCGACGTAGTGGAGTAGTTGGACAGGGCGAAAATTCTGGGCGAGGTGGGGAAGATGGACTGTGGGAGGATTGCCGAAAGGGTAACAGTCGTGGATAAAGAGAAATGTCTGGACAGGGCGAGGTTTAAGGGCGAGGCAAAGCTCGAAGGATCAATTCGAATAGGGTAGTACTAGGCTATTGTTATTTCTATTCCTGTTCTAGAAGGTTAGAACAAATCCATATCATCTTTGCGATTGTGTCCGTCATCACTCGGGACACTTCAAACTTCGAAGGCATATTTTCTTACTGAGGCGCGTTTAGCGACATGGGTGACTATCTACGTCAGTAAAGAAATTATAGGGATACGTGGTTGTAAAGACTGGAACAATTTCGCCAACTTGAACCGGAGAAGAGATCTCACTAGAGCAGAGACGGGGAGTTGAGACTTAAACAGTTCCAGCCTCCATAGCAAAAGAGAAGATGTTGGCTGTTTGGTTATGGATCCAGAACCAGTTGGCCAACCAGCGAAAGGCAGATGTCGTCTTAGGGCTATAGCCAAAGAGGAACGTTGCTGTTTGTTCTGATGCTGCGTTTAGTCATTTGGTCAAAACGAAGGAAATATTTTTTCATGTTGAGCGCTCCCTTTTTCGAAGTGGACAAGTGGACAGCTGGCTGGGCTGAATTCCATGATGTGAAGAGAGTTGAGATGTGGGTGCGCCTATGTTGGACCGGGAAAATGTTTGATGATTGGCGTGAAGGGAAAAATGGAACAAGGTGTTGGCAGAGTCGTTAGAACGGTCAACGAACAAACGGTGTGGTTGTACCATGGGAAGAGATGAGTTAGAAAGGGCCAGATTGTTCAAATATACTTCTAGAAGGATGTGCTTGAGATCACAAATCAAAAACCTTCAAGCAGTCACCCCATAACAGATGATACTATCAACACTTCTTAGATTTGTTGGGGTAAATCAAGGAAGAAGCCAAGTACCTCTCTCCCTCACCCTCTGCGGAGGTACGGCGATTGTCAACTCCTCCCTATCGACTCTCCGACCCAGTCAAACCATACTTCCCCGAAAATGGGTCCCACGTCGAATCCAAATGCCGCTCATACTCCAAGTCGTCAGCCACCGTGCCCGCCACCTCACGCCCAAAGACCTCCTCCATCCACGCAAACGTCGCGTCAATCCCCGCACTCCCTCCCGCGCTCGTCCACACTTTCCCGTCGGCCACCCACCGCGCCTTGGCAATCCACGAGACGTTCGGGCCCAAGGCCGTCGTCCTCGCCCACGCCTCCTTGTTCGTAGTCGCTCTCTTGCCATCCAGCACCCCGGCTCTGGCCGCGAGGCCGGCGCCCGTGCACACGGTGATAAGGTACTGCAGGGACGGGTAGGTGTTCCGGATGAAGTCGATTGCCGGGCCGATGTCTGCGGAGCGAGTGCCCATACCGCCGGGGACAATGAGGACGTCGAGGGCCGGGGCGGTGGCGAAGGTGTGGGTGGGGAGGACGCTTTGCGAGAAGTCGGAGTTGAGTTTGGAGTAGCTGGCTTTCGTGGAGACGGGGGAGAGGGTCGAGGCGATGATGGAGAGGGTCATATGGTGGGTTTCTGAGAGTATGTTGAGGGCGTCAAGGGGGCCAAAGGCGTCGAGGGCTTGGAAGGTGGGGAAGAGGAGAACGCCGAAGCGTGTGGGGACTGTGGGGTGGGGGAAGGCTTAGTCGAGACTTGGTTGTAGTGGGTAGTGCAGATAGGTTAGCTGTGGGATAGATTGATTGTTCGGTTGATTCTCCAATAGGAATTGCATGTGTAGGAGATTGATATACCGCTTTTGGAGGCAGACGCGCCAGCGTCATACCCATCTGGAGATCTTTCTAGCAAATGAACAATATCAAGATATACCAAGAAAATAGTTGACAAAACCATCCATACGAAAACCGCGAAAACGAGGGTGGTATGACTCAAGACAGGTATGTACTTAGCAAATCGCGATGAGACGCCTTGCATGCGTCGCTCCTATACAATTGAAACTCGACTTTGGAAGATTCAGGTGGAACAATTGGAAATTTGTTTTGTACGTGAAGCTTGACTTACGGGAGGCTTTTGTATCTGTCATTATCATGAATAGTATTCCGTACACTTTGAGATGAAGATTGGTCACTGGTGAGAGGTTGAATGGGTCTGCCCGTAGACTTTCACCGCTCCAATATTATAGTGCTAGTGCATGTTAGATGTTGGGTCAGCACCATGCGCCCTTCATGATTGATCATGACTCCGGTAGTTTTTCCGGTATTTATACGCTTCGCGTCGAAGTGTTTTTGTTGGTGTGGCTAGGATGAGAGCCATTGCTGGTTGAATAGGTTAAATTGACCTAGTAGAATATATACATACATACAGTAAGACCTCCCTATAACGATATTCCATATAGCGATATCCTCTTTGTAACAATGTACTTTCTTAGATCAACAGGGACTATTTTATATGTATGCACGCCTTTAATTAAATGAAATCCTCCTGTAACGATGTGGTTAGGTGGGCATTTGTACATCGTTATAGCCAGGTCTTACGGTATACAGCCTCGTCAAGGCCGAGCTGTCGGCTCGCCGTTTTTCCCTTCTCCTTTTCCCTCTTCCTCTAGCATCTCTCTTCTTCCCTCGACCGTGAAATAGAGACTCCTACCTGCTCCCTCCAATACATTCGTAAGTCCCGCTCCAATACCTTGCAACATTCCAACCAGTTGTCCCCTCAATCCATCCAGCCCGCCTTCGATGGCTCCTACCCATCTCGTACCGTCCGGATCGAATACCTTACCCTCTATCCTTGCCCCTAACAGTATTAATTTCTGCAAGCCCGCTTGTACCGTTGCATCGTGATACCCAGGATTCGCACGCCGACTCGGCGCTGGGAAACCAGGCGCTTTAGGGACAAGGACAGAGAGTACTGCTTTCATATGTTGGGGGGAAACTGTCGGGAAAGTGACAACTGCTAATGGGCCGGATAAGAGAGGTCGGAGTCCGTGGGAGAGTTTCTTATCCGCCACAGCGTCATGTGCTGCCCGTGATAGTGCATGTGTGAGTGTCGGGTCTTTGGTTGTGGCACGGGTATTTGAGAGGACGGTTGAGGACTGTGTAGCTGGATCTGAAGGATGGGGCACGCGAGCTTTAGGCTGTAGTTCTGGCCGAAAATAATCAACAACTAGTAAGGCAGCTTCAAAGACGCCCGCCTGGATGATCTGGATCTTGACACCTTCGGCTGCGTCTGAGGAGGGGCGGCCTGCGGCAACATCTGCATTATCGGCTTTTCGCAAGGCTTGGATCACCTCCCGCCGTATGCCCATCCATTCCGTGGATTTGAGGTTGTTATGTTGTAAAAGGAGCATCAGCGGAGTTGAGCGTAGGAGAGAAGTGTATTGCCGATGTAGCTGGGATTTGCGGAATTCAGGCGGGCGGTGCGAAGGAGGTTGAGTGGGCGGATATATTTCTAGGGGTGGAGGAGAGGTTGTCATTTGAGAGATCGATGGAGCAGGAGCGATTGCTGATGCTGTTGTCGCATATTGGCACTGGAGGAGTACTTTTCGCCGGTCTCTTGGGGTGTGGTTGAGACATCTCGCGCATATAGGCATTCGAGGAGGCATTGGACTGCTACGATCGCATTAATTGCTGTAATTCGTGAAGAGTGCCCACACAGAGATCGAATACCTCGTCAGGGAATGTTGCAGCTCTTCAGTCGAGTCTGGTGCCTGGAGCTACGAGATCTGGAGCTTTTTGCGATTTTAAATACCAAATATTACACGCTAATAACTCAGCCCTATCACATGTATCATACTGTCCCTTCTCGGACACAGCCGGTTAAAGGAAGCTCAAATTGCGGCGTAAGCCAACGTAAGCCGCTGAGGCCAGCGAACCTGGATAATGTTTGTATAGCTCATTCGCCCTCATAGCATCCTATCTACTCTTCTCTTTGGGAAAGATGGCACCACAAGCTGCTGCGCAAGGTTCACATACGGTGTCAATCTCACCCTTACTGAACAAACTGGTGGGAGAATCTAATACTCACATACCTGCGGATGACATTGCCGCAGCTTTCGAATTGATCTTTGAGGACCAACTTTCAGCCGTTCAATGCTCAAGTCTTCTAACCATTTTACATTCTTCGAAAAAGGATCGAGAACCTTTGATAATAGCAAAATGTGCCGAAAGAATGCGAGAAGCAGCATCACAAGTAGACCGTAAAGCCCTTCGAGAGATTCTTCGATCCCGAGGGCGAAAAGAAGGCAGCTACAGAGGAGGCCTTTGTGACATTGTGGGCACAGGCGGCGACGGACATTCGACTTTCAACGTCTCTACAACAGCCTCAATCTGTGCATCATCTCTTCTTCTCCTCAGTAAACATGGCAACCGTGCTTCATCCTCTACCTCAGGCTCTGCAGATCTATTACAGGCTATACAGCCTAGAGCGCCGAACATAGAAGCCGTGACTTCCATGACCTTACCTGACATATACAGGAGCACCAATTATGCGTTTCTATTTGCACCAAAATTCCATCCTGGCATGAGGCACGTGGCTCCGATTCGTAAGGATCTTGGATTCAGAACGATCTTCAATCTCCTGGGACCTCTTACAAACCCTGTCGAGGGCGCCATCGAAGCGCGAATTGTCGGAGTTGCTGAGCGAAGCCTAGGGCTCATCTTTGCTGAAGCTCTGCGCATGAGCGGTGCCAGGAAGGCATTAGTTGTCTGCGGTGCCGAAGAGCTTGACGAGATTAGCTGTGCCGGGAAGACGTACTGCTGGCGTCTCGTAGAGCGATCAAACCCGGCATTCCGGGGTCCAAAGGACGAGGCAGATGAAGATTATACCACGAGTGACGAAGAAGGTGAACCACGGATGTTGGTTGAAATAGAAACGCTGGAACTTGAGCCATCTGATTTTGGACTCTCGGTGCATCCTCTAACAGAAGTATCACCTGGGAAGCTGCCGCACGAAAATGCAGAGATGCTGATGAAGCTTCTTAATAATCAGCTTCCTCGGAATAACGCGGTACTTGACTTTGTATTGTTGAATACCGCCGCCTTGTTCGTCGTTTCCGGTATTTGTGATGCTGATGAGAGTAGTATGGGGCATGGAAACGATGAAAAGGTCATCCGGGATACAGGTCCCGGGGGTCTGCGATGGAAAGAAGGAGTGCGACGAGCTAGATGGGCCATTGAAAGCGGTGAAGCTTTGGCATCATTGAAGGGCTTCATCAAGGCCAGCAACGATGCAGTCGGGCAATAGGAGTTTCTTGCGTCGGACACGAATATGATTTATTATATCCAGCAGTAGACATCTCTGCATTCATGCCCTTTGTCTTCACAAATTCCTGTAGTAAGCATAACAGCTTTGAACGCGGGTCTATGTCCTCAAAACGCCCATCCTAGCCGGATACTTGCAGTATGACACCCCAGCAAATCGCATCTCCCTTAGTCCTGTAGTCCTGCCTCTCTTCTTTCACGTTCATCACCTCGCCTCAAATTGCACCATCCTGTGTTGCTCCAGCCGTCAGTTCTCTCGACTACCAGAACAAGAGCAGGAAACAGAGAAAGCCCTTGTTCCCGCCCCCAGCTCCCCATCAAAAGCCCCACCAAAACAAATCCAACCAAACTTACCTCTTCGTCCTCTCCTTATAAAGCACCCGATGCCCACACTCCTTGCACCTAATCGGATCACCCTTCTTCAACTGCACTTTCGAATTGCAGTCTCCGCATAAATATTGTGTCAGAGGTCCTGCGATACTCTGGGAGGACGATTCGTAGGGGTTGAGCAGGGCATTTTGGGAGGACGAGGGTTGGAGGGTCGGGGGCACGTAGGCTTCGCGGGACATGGTTTCGGTTGGCTGTTCCGAGGATGAGGGGTGGAGGTTGGCGGCGAGATAGTGGTTCGAGGTTTTGAGAGCGGGTTCAGTGCGGTTTAGGGTGGGGAGGAAGCGGTGGTGAATGATTGTAGCTGGTGGATAATTCTTTGAAGATTCATTACCTAGGCTCTGTGCGGAACCTTTCCGCAATTACACAAAGAAGTGGGGAGAGGCCCGTTGCAACATTTCTTCGAAATTAAGCAGGCTGCGTTGAGGTCTATCACTACTTGATGATTGAGAGTGTTGATGTCGGTGTCTTTGCAGACTATTGATTCTACAGCTCATCAGGCTTTGAATAAGAAGGTTTCTGTTGTCGGCATACCTCAAAGATCGAGCCAATATGTTGCCTATTCAATGGAGCTCTAGCACTGTTGTAGCATGGTAAAACCTCCCGGTGAAAGGGAGTAAAAACAAGTCCGTCAAAGCTCTGAGGGTACTAGTACAGGGCTCCTTGTGAGCGTAGATACCCAACTCCATGCTCATGCAACGACGGCAGACAAGCACCCGTGGTATCTCTCACATTATAACAAAAGGCATAAACAGCATACGCGGAACAAAGCGCAAAGGAAACCATTCAATTCAAGAGATTCGCCATCTTGGGTGGCGTAGTCGTTGGCGAAACGATTTCTTCGCTCATGCGTTTCAGTCGACCAGTGTTCTCCAGCGGTAGTGGCGTGGTGCTTGAGGCCTTCACGAGGTTTGGAAATAGTGGTTTTGCGGACTGCGATTTTGTCGGATTCTGGAGGGGACCATTGTTTCGTGCGGCTTGTGGTGAGATAGGTACCATAGCTTTGCAAAGATCGTCTTCGCTGCTGACTGGGGTAATAGGCTTTTTCTTCTTCACTACGAGTAATGATTGAGTGGTTTTGGTGACTTTGAACGACGAATTGATTTTCGCGGTTGCTGGCGCTTTTGAAGCCTTCGAAATGGCGTTTTTATGAACTTGCTTCTTGGGATTGGCCTTAGGTCTTCTGGCCGATGAACTTACTTTGTCCTTTGTTGGTTTGGGACCCTTTAACTTTAGCAAGACCTTCGTCTTCGGTCGCGGACTTGCAGCAGGAGTGAGTAAAGCATCCGTGAAGCCCTTTTTCCTTGGTGATTCAATAATCACTTCGACCTCGCTCCGCTGCTTGGCCCGCTCGACCTCAGACTCCGTGCAGTTTTTGTGATCAATGCCATCGTCATTCCATCGCCTCATTTTCGCATGGTTGGCTACTCTGTCGCAATCCCCCTCCACAATCAGATCCCAGCAATCCTCGAATTCCTTGCCTACCGGCGGTGGGCCACGATTTATCCATACCGCCAGACCATCTCTTCTTCCCCTCACAACACCGCACATCTCCCTGACTATCCTCCTCACGCCTGGAATTTTCATGCTTGTCCCGACGACAATCACTGCGTCAGGCCTAGCCCGAAGGTCTGAACTCATGACCGTGCCGATAGCTTCCTCATCTGGGTTGTGCTCATTGTAGAGAACAATCCTTGGTCGGAGTCTTCCAATGCCATGACTTCGCTTACCGGCATGGTCAGTACGCACTTTGTCCGTTTCCACGCATGCAGTGCATAGAGGTGGTACAGGTCCATTGAACAAAGCAGGTTCGAAATCCGATAGAATATTGCACTTTGAGCAAACCATTTTCTCCAGACCTCCATGTAACTGTATTGTTCGAGGCCATGGCCCCTTACTATTCAGGGGTACACTAGTCTCCAAAGGTGGAAGCGAGGTATCAATCCCATCGACATTTTGAGTGTAAAGTCGCATGAGACGACCTTCACTAGCAAGCGCCGCAAGCATGTGATGGAACACCGTGGGCTTAGCGTCACTTACGAGCTGTGAAAGCGAGCGCACCATGTCATGGAACGAGGACGTTGAGGAATCCGTCTGGTACACGGAAGCATCGAAAAGGTGTTTCCCCGAGGCCTTGAGTTTATGCTCGCTTCTTAAGCTGGAGAAGAGACCAGTAGACGAGCGGAAGTCTGGAACTGCACAGAATTAGCAAAGCGGGTTACCATCGGGTAATCAATAACACATACTACCAGCAGAGACAGATATGCCTGCCCCTGCGATAACCACAATTTTTCGCCGTTTTTGGAGAACTTTGAGGAGCAGATTTAGCTGCGCCGTTTGATCGGTGGCAAGATCCTCTACAAGGAGTTGTAGGTTTAAATGTTCGGTTGTTCGCGGCTTGACCTCGACTCTCCTCCTCTTCTTTGTAGGTGGTACATCATCAGGCTCCTGAGAGCGCTTTCGTGACGGTTGTTGACTTGCGAAAGTGCTGCTATCACAGTCCTGGGAAGAAATCGGCGATGGATAGTCCATTGGCGGAGGGGACAGAGATCCCACCGAACTCAGGTCAGAGGACAAACCAGACGAGCTGACACTGTCCATGGTCGCAAACGCCGAGATTGTTCCGGGATTACGGTAAAATCGCAATTCTATGCTGGAACATATAGTGTAAAGAATGGCAAAGTTGGTAGGTATGACATGAAGGTTTTTGGCATAGCAGAATTAAACGATTGTGAAGGTCAAGGCGTGGTGAATGGGAGTAAGTTCGAGAATGGCGGAGACAATGGAGGTTGCTGCTCTATTGAACGCGCTAAATCTAGCCGGAATCCATTGAGGAGCGGGCCCTGGCGGGAAATCAGTGAGACCCTGCAAAGTTTCATATGTTTGTTTACACTTCATCAAGGTAACTGCCGCTGTTTACCTAGCCAACCAGCACTCCAGGACTCGAGTCCACTGTTCAATCCGAGTCTAGGTCAGTTGTGTGGGACTCGAATCCCTCGTTTGAATCATCCGTCAGCCCGAGACTTTCACGGTCATCACATTCACCAAACAAGCAGTCACTTCGCAGTGCAGCAGAGGGTTTCGCTTTCTAACCAGGAAGCTAGCCTTTACCAACAGCTTCCACGACATATGAACCTTATACCCGAGCTTAAAGCTTTGGCTGACGCTGATTGTGTGTAGCAGAAGGCAATGTGACAGCCAGTTCTCAACGGAGGGCATTTAGAAGGATTCTATTCATCTCAAATCTCTGCGACTTCATTGGATATTTCATACTATACTCCTTGTTCGGTGTTGTCTCATGTGTCTTACTATATTGCCTAATATTGATTGCTATTTAAATCAACGATAATGCCTATGATGATGGACGACCTTGACGATCTGTTTGGCGACACGCAACCAATACAGATTCCCTATTCTCACCCAAAGGGTCTTCTTCAGTGCGTAGATGACTCACATCTAAATGGATGCTGCCAGTACGTTTTTGGTAATCAAATACTGTTTATCCACAACCTTCTGAAAGTTTGCTAGGAAAATAGCCTGGTCCAAATTCGGGTGTATTGCGTATATCACTCAAGATGGACATTCTGTGAACCTTCAGCATCTGTCATGCAGCCCTCGAGATGGTCAGTGGGGCTTGAGTGCATCCTACACAGCGGAAGCAGTTTCCACAATGCATAGTGAGCATCAGCTAGTAAACCTGTGCTGGAATCATTCGGGAGCGGAATTGGCAATAGCTGATGTCTTCGGTCGAATATCTGTGTTCGTGATATCGAGTGCTTTAAACCGTATTGCTGCAGTGAGACGCTGCGTTGTGGATCCCGAGGATAGCTTAAGTGCTCTGGTTGGGCTTATGTGGTTGCACACAGAAAAAGCGGTAAACCTTCTAAGAGTTCAGGACACCCAACCTGACTGCTGACTACGGCATATCAGTATACATTATACCGTCCCGCAAGCAAGAAAGAAGGTCAATGGGAGTGCTCATGCTCACAGCATAAGCTGATGGGACCACACAATCCGAATGGCAACAAGCCTGCCTTGGTGGCCATCACCCGAGGCGGGTTCATAAGACTTCTATTTCAGAACCAAGGGGGGCAATGGCAAGGCATTAGAGCTGAGATTGATAGTGTCTCCATCTTTGCTGGACTGCTTACTCATGCAGCACTGTGTGCAGATAAGGGTATTTGTTACACGCAAAGCCTCTTGGTAATTACTGACGAGTGCTAATCCAACAGATAACACATTGCTGCTCGTAACGCATTCGATGGACGAACAGCTTCGACTCTATCGAATCAGCATTGACTTCTCCCAACTGGTATTTAATGTACAACATATAGAAACAGTGCATGACTGCTCATCACTAGAGGTTGACAGCGCTCGGATTACGCATTTAGAGCTGGTTCCTCCAGGGCCAGAGACACGCAATAGAGAACCTACATCTCCTTTTATTCTCGCCGCGTTCTCCCGTGTTCCTGATCAATTTCACGACACGCAAATCCAAGAAGATCCGGTAAGCCTTCTGGCTAGATGGGAATTGGGCGTTTTAAAACCAATGCTGCATCCGACCTTCGCACAATTGGTTTCGAAAAAGTCAAACATCGCTCCTATTGTGGATCTTCCGGTATGGGTTTTCCACTGCTTGGAATTCGACGAACGGCTGACGAGAGTATCAGTCAGAAGCTTGCCTTAAACGAGTGAACGATGTGTCTGTCAATAGGGTTCTTCTCTCTGTTCAACAGATATGCCTGAGTACTGTTCTGGTCTTTACATACAGTGATGGTGCCATCGAATTCCGGGATAGAACTACCATGGAGGTACTCCCTCGGGATGAGAGAATTGATCAAGTCTCAAGTCTCGGCCAGGTTGGATTCGACTTTCCAGAAACAGGCCCTTGTAAAGACAAAGTGTGAACAGCCTATTGTAAGAAACATCGCTTACTTAATATAGGCTTGCACACCGCTTTGTCGCCAAATGGGTGTGCGGTAGTTTCTCTGACTAAGACCAACGACGTCGACTTGAGGTTCATGCAGACGTCAAATGGAAGCACGGGTGAAACACTGGATAGCTGTCCGTGGCTTTTGAGGAGAAGAAAACTGATTGCTAACTAATCCATAGCCATGATCGAAAGCATGATCGAAGCCTTTGTCCTACAATCCTTAATCGCCAGCACAAACCTCGGCAACCAACAGGATGACCTTCTAGCAGTAATGCAACTGTTTTCGAAACAACACGGCTTCGAACCGACGCAGCCGAATGCGACCGCCACCAACAGTGTAGAGCACACTTTTCTGAGCGAGATGTATCGAGTACTCGGAACCAATGTAGATTATGCCCTGGACTCCAATCCTGACCTCCTGTTCAGGAATCCGATGATTCAACGCCTGTTGAGTATGCAAGTATCTCTTAGCTACGCAGGCGAAGGAAAATATCGTTCTCTACCAGCGAAAACTGCCTGGACGATCCTAAATATGAGATTCATTGCGCTGTGCTTTACCTTTGTCTTCAAAAAGCCTCCAGGCCCACCAGGTACTGAGAGCGAGCCTAAAAGACCAGGTAGGTCCTAAGCGCTTGCATGGCCGATGACTTATTGAATTAAATGCAGAATCGATTCGGTCATTGTCCGGTATATGTTCATGGACCATAATGCTTATTAACTTCATCGTCGACGACCTTTTCTCTCTTGTCCGTCATAACGACAGCTTCAGCCCCGTGACTCTCGCCTCTCTCTCCACCAAAAGTATTCCCTCTCTGCGCCATAATCCCATCCAAAAAGCCTCAACTAACACCCTACTAGTCCATACATGCAACACCCCTTCCATTCCCATCCTCCTCACCTCCTCCGCCCGCGGGTTTCTCAAATACAACACCCGCTATATGCGCAACCTCTCCGAGCAAGCACGCAACCCCTCCACCGCCGATTCCCAACGTACTGCCTTCCTCGATCTCGAAGCCATCTTCCAAGAAAGCCCGATCAAGCTTGATCAATTCGAGCGCTTACTTAGCCATTTAGACAACAGCATAAGGCAATGCTACCAAAAGTCGCAGATTAGCGATACTGAGAGGAAAGAGGTGGAGCAAGATATGTTGGTCTCGGCTGAGGTGCCGGAGGTGCTGATGCCGGCCGTGAATCACCTATTCACAGAATTATTGGAGCGACTAAAAGGCGAGGTTGATATGTCGGACCTCTACTTTCTCGACGTTAGTCCTTTAGGGTTAAGTGACGATAGAGGTAGTGACGAATGGAAAAAAGAGAATTCGCTGGATGCGATAAGGAAGGTGAAGATAGGCAAGGATGCCAAAGTGAGGAGGTGTACGAGATGCTGTTCTGTTATGGAGGAGACGGCGCCGATGGCGGGGGCGAGCGTGTGGATGTTTACTTTCCAGAGGACTTGTTTTTGTGGGAGTCACTGGGGAGCGCTGCGGGACTGAGAGGAGAGAGTAGCAGGTAGTAAGACGACCCAGGAGAGGCCTTTATTAGAGCTGCTGTTAGTGATTTAGTTGTGCTTATGGGAGAACTTTTAGAAGTTTGGTTTGCGCTTCTTGATAGTCCGTAGAGACCATTTCTCCTAGCCCTTTTAGTTGATGACAATGAAGTTCACAAGAGCCATATCGAGGCATAACTACTAAAGGCTGAAGCTATATTGTATCAGCCATAGAGCCTCAGGGCAGATAGGTCTCTGAGGTCAGGGTTTCCGACTCAAAAGATTTCGAAGTTGTCAAGGTAATTTCAACTGAGGGAAGGGGATAAGATAGCGCCAGGATCTTTGATGCATAGCGTGATGAGATGAGACTATGCTAATCTTTCATCTTTGGGGAAATGTCTTATTGGAAAGTGTGGTAGGCATTAATTTGGGTTCAATTGCAAAGCTTGTGCCACAGGAAGGATAGAGCAGAGGAACATGGGAAACGAGTGCACCCTAAGTTTGCCTTAGATACCTAGTTTGCCGCTTGATTGAGAAGCTGGACTTGACTACCTGGCTTTGGGTTGTTATTTCACTGACTTTCGACCTTAGTGGTGACGAGGCTGCGAGGTAATGGCAATTTGGCTTAGAAACCTCGCTTGCTATTAGAATAGCGTATGCAAAAAGCTTTCGAATTCTTGGCATTCAATTTTGTCGCGCATCTCATCTATTTTATAGGTCATTCGAACCCCTCAACCACCTGTTATCGCATTCAAATAGGTGAAGCTATTCAGACACTACTAATCAAAATCTATAGTACTCGCTTCAAGATCTCTTTCCAAGGCTCTAATATCAGTTTCAAAGATATAACCTTCGACGCTATGCTTGAAATGCTGTCTCGGAAACCTATCACACCTGCTTCTTTCGACAGCGTAACGGAGAAATTCACCAAAAGTGCCTTCAAAATGAGGTCATATTTCCTCGAAATGTCGTCTGACTCAGATCTTTAAAACACTAAAACTGAGCTCGATGAGATTGAAATTCGACGAATAGAGAGGTAGATAACGCATCTTACATTTGTGTGAGATGATGAGTTCTTCTATTCGACGACTGCAATGAATACTCGCGTTATTCATGATGATTACACTTCTTGAAGCCGGAAAGGGACTGCATAGAGGTAGCAATTCATCTGCTAATCATCGAAAGAAAGTCTCGTCGTTGAATCAGCCTTCACGAATACCTGTACAGAATAGAATGTCATCTATCGTGTAAGTCGGAAGAACGCTTCAGGAATGCTCTCTCTTTCTAGAGGCTTGATAGCGAGCTGATTCACCAACTGATGCGTAGGCTTGATGACGTCATTTCGTAGTCTCGTTGAACAAAGTCTCATCGATGAACACAAGCTGTTCAGCCGTCAGCTGCAACAGATTGACAATTCAGTTTAATCGCAGCTCATCGTTCTGTCTGATGCTCACACGCTGTCTTCTTTTATTGCTTCAGCGCCTTCTCTTCAGAATTCTCGATATCGTGAACTGATGCACGTTCAAATCTCACTCTTCTCATAGAAATCAGATCATTTCTTTCTGCATGGCTCACGGTTGCTATTTCAGATAGGTTATGAGCGAGTCTTCAGCGATCTCGAAGACTTTGCGAGGAGCGTCTTTCGAACGAAACTGTGATCTTAAAGATGAGTGAAACATAAAGAGATTCTTCTGAATTCTATAGACGGTATCGAAGTGACAGTGAAGTAGCAGAAGCCTTACTATTTTGAAGCGAAGGGCAGGGGGTAGAGGGCTGGTCATAGCTGAAAAACACGTCAATATAAGATTAGATGTCTAAATAGCTTCATCTTCACCTGTTTGAGCCTGTTTGAAATGTTTTGATGCGATAATAGATGTTGGGGGTTGGAATGTCGAAAGGTCTATACAAATTTGGTGGGGTGCGCGACAAAATTGAATGCCAAGGATTCGAAAGCTTTCTGCATACGCTGATAAAACAACGAGGGTGCTAAATCTAGAAACCGCATCGTAAAGTAAAGAGTTTGAACGAAGCATATCACAGAATAAGAGAGTCAAATCACTGACTACCAGCCTGCACATTTCTGTTGATTTGTTCCCTTGAAGATATAGTTCCCAGTACTCCGTAGGGACGTGCAATTGTATTTAGTAGATGCACCTGAGATAAGGCGACACCAACCTTCAAACCCGACATTGATACGCTGAGGGTTTCCCTTACGTGTTCGTAGCCTCATCAGCTCTCTGCAAATTGTATCAAGGTATTCATCCAAAGCCCTCACCGTCGCCCTCTTCGAGACGGCTCATCTAACGTCGTACAGAAATCCACAGCTTGTCGAAGCCGTAGAGAGATCTCGGACAGGTAAGCTTTGCTTACGCTGTGCAACAATACGAGTTCTTTCTTATAGATTATTAAGAACAAGTTTATCTTGATACGAGCAAAGATGGACTCAGAGCTCTCTGAGTCACTAAATATAGCTGAGTTGGGGCTGACTCCTCAAAACCCAACCCGTTGCGCAGTGTCTTGAAACTTTTCTGCTTCGTATGCGATCGAAATGCTAATGAAACCTCAAAGTACAAGATGAATAGCTTATGCAATGAAAAATTCCATTACCAGCGGATACCGACAACATCAAATGGCCAAAGTATTCGTCTGATCGAATTACTTCCCGGCTCTAGTGGCCAGACCATTGAGTGTAGGATAATACTCTCCTTCCTGGAAGAACTCCCTGTCTATGAAGCGCTCTCTTACACCTGGGTTAGCAGCGGTAAGATATGGATTTCAAACTCACCAACTCCCATCGTCTGCGACAACGCAGATCTTGATATTCCAAAGAGCCTCGAAACGGCATTGCGCCATCTTCGTAATCCCCAGGAGTCGAGGATCATCTGGGCGGACGCCATCTCCATCAATCAACAAGATGACGACGAAAAGACCCATCAAGTCCGTCTCATGCGGGAGATCTATCGGAGAGCTAGGAGGGTCATAATCTGGCTTGGACCAGAGAGTAAGAGTGGCCCCGGGGAAATAGCTTTGGACCTTGTTCCTCACCTGGCAGCGGCTTGCAAGGAGCCGACCCCAGTTGCCCAACAACTGCATCAGTCTGCGGATATACGTCAACTGATGCAGCTCGGATCGCAAGTATTGAATAGTCACGGTATTCAAGACAACGACTTTACCGCATACACTGCCTTCTTCGAGTTGTTGGGGGCGCCTTGGTTCACCCGGACATGGATCGTTCAAGAAGCCGCAATGGCTTCTAACGCTGTTCTGCTCTGTGGCACAAAGTCGGTACTATGGGTAGATTTCTTGGACGCATTTGCCTACTCTATCAAGCAGCCCGGTCTGATGAATTACCTAACCCCAGATACGATCGTGTATGCTCTGGGCCTTCTTTCCGCGTGCCGGGCAGTGCAGCGGGGTCCGGGGCAGAGGCTATTGGATCTATTACTCCAACACCGGCATTGTGGCTCAAGCGACCCGAGGGACAAAGTTTTCGCACTTTGCGGGCTTGCCAATGATTCTGGGCCTAACCGTCTCGATGTCAAGCCGGACTATCGTCGAAACAAAGTAGAGACATACACGGACGTGGCTAAATCGATACTGTTGAAATATGGCAACTTGGACCTTCTTAGCGTTCCACACCCTTCCACGCCTTCCTCAGTAGTTGATGTGCCTTCGTGGGTTCCAGACTGGTCGCTCCCGCAAAAACAGGCCTCCTTCAGCGCTAGAGACCTTTCTGGCAACCGTCTCTTCCAATTTAAGGCTTCTAAGAACACCAAAGCTGACCCGAGATTCTCTCTCGACGACAAACTACTAAGCGTGAACGGGATTTTTATAGATCAAGTCACTAGCGTGGGATCCTTACACGAGACAGACACGGAAACCGTGATTTGGACCAAGGTCCCCAAAGAGCAAACCATTCTCAACAATTGGGAGCATGTTTCCGGCGCCCGCTCCCGGGTCCAATACGTCAATGGCGAGAAGATGCTGGATGTCTTTTGGCAAACCCTCATCGGCGGCTGTGCCCCTACAGAATACAACGAGCTGAGGGATCAATTCCTGGGTTTCAACCGCACCATTAAGCGCTTCCGTATGCTGCACTGGGTGGGCTTACAGAATTATCGCAAGACGTACCTCGCCGCGTCGTGGGCCATATTGGTCAATTCTGCTATGTCGGACGTGCTTCATGAAAGCTTGGCCAGTCCGCTCACGGGCGGTTATGCAACATGGACTTTTGCAACAAGGATGGCGATGGCCGTGCCGCAGAGGAGGATTGTGAAGACGCGCAAGGGCTATGTGGGGCTCGCAGCAGGCAACACGGCCGTGAATGATTATGTGACCTTGGTCCAAGGTGGACAGGTGCCTTTGATTCTCCGACAGGTGGGGTATTACTGGCAGCTGGTTGGGGATGCATATGTGTGTTGAGTTTTACGAATCGGCCAAAATGTGAACACACTTTGGAACAATCCTATTCAGGTATGTATAGCATATTTCAACACTCCCCCATGTTATGCATACCCTTTCTACCGATTGCCATGGTGGTTTTTAGATGTGTGAGTAATTATGTCATAACATATTTCAACACTCCCCTCCCATGTTATGCGCATATCGTACTCCGGTTGCCATGGTTGTTTTTCGAAAGTGTGATTAATTATGTCATCATATACATCCCTTTGGAGTTGACAGCGAACGGATTCGAACAGTGAAGCTCGAAGTGCATTTGCCAGCACCCGCCTTATTTTTGTGACGTCCAACGCGCCCTCCGGGCTCATAACCTGTTGAGTTTTACGAATCGGCCAAAATGTGAACACACTTTGGAACAATCCTATTCAGGTATGTATAGCATATTTCAACAATGTGCATGGTATTATGAACGGAGAGGCGTTTGAGGAGAAGAAATGTGAGATGATCTGGATCGTTTGATAGTAAACGGTATATCTTTCGGTACTCTCAAGAGTGTCAGCAAATAGTAATACGCTGTCGCATCAGTTCGCCTTGACTCTGATGCTAAACCCCGTAAATTTTGTGTACCAAATTCCAACGTTCATCCTACTGATACCTCGTTCATGGGTATCCCCTGACGAAGCCGCATTATCTTTACAGTCTTCTTTCATCGTCTCTCTGATTTCATTCATTAAAACGTGAGCGAGAAATCTGTCGTACTGAGATGAGAATCACAATAGGCTAGAATTCACAGATACAATATGTTGAAGCAGATGCTTAGTGACTGCGCGACAGTTGTGATGTATAAGTCTGTTTCTCAGTCAGTTTCGATTTTCTTCTCTCTTGTGTCTTCAAAAGAGGGTAATTAGATGCAAGTCAGTGCAGAAGTGTTAGATAGCCGACGATTGCTCCTTTGATAATGTGCATTATATTCTCAGTCTGGGGGTCAAGCAATTTCAAAGTGTGAAAGAATGCTGTTTGAGTGAAAAATGTGTTTCTGCACTTCTGAAGAATTTCGGCATGCCCTTTGGGGAGCATTGCACATCCAATTATTGTGACTAATTGAGGGCCTACATCTTAGAATAGCCCCGAGCAATTTCTCCACGAACCTCCTCACAAACCTAAATTCTGTTAGTCGGCGCCTAGTAAAGAGCTTTCTTCCTTTTGGCACTCATCATCGCCTGGCCAGCGCCGCCAAAGCCACTCCCACCGCCATGTTGTTGGCTCCCCTTCCCATTTCGAGGAAGGTCTATGACGATGTTAAACTCCTGATTCAAGAGCAAGGGGTGGAGGGGTAGGAGGATCGCGAGGTGGACATTGCTGCCACGCCCTCCCTAATTCGAACGGATGCAGGCCTGTTTGCAGCGTTTCATATGTAGCGGAGAAGGTGCTGGAACAGTGGAGTTTGAAGTTCTTTGAAATAGTGTAATTGAAGCTCTTTAGAACAATGCAGATTTACTGCTTTTGCTTTGCAGTTCACCGAGGGAAGCTTGCTCGGGGCTAATATCTAGGCCCTCAGTTAGTCACATGAATTTGCTGTAACTGAGTAATGCGCAATGGGAATATTCAGGTTCATCAGCGTACATGTATCTAGGCTAGGGGAGTGTACGTCTCCGCCCTCAGGAAGCCAAAGTAAGAACGGACGGGTGACACAGCATCCAGATATTGGCAACAATCGCACCTGTTCACATCGAGAGGTAGGAACGTATTTCAGTTGCTAGTATCCTGAGTCCTCGTCATGTGCTTCTCAACATCATCACCAGTCAGATCATCATACCCTTCAACCCACCAACCTCTAGATACAAGAGCTTTTTGTGTCCAGTCAGGGTACAATTTCGCCTGGTCCTCAGGATCCTCTTTAGTAGCTAGCCATACCATTCTCCTCAAACCGCGTTTGTACGTCTCGGCTTGACTTGCTGTCACGGCAGGTAGTTCTTTGAGCTGAGCTGACACCTTGTTCGGGGATACGTGTCGTAGGTCTCTGTAATCCTTGTAGCCGACGCGGTATAACAGGGATGCTGTCTTGGGTGTGATTGCGAGTTTGGTGCGTAGATGTTGTTCCTCCGGCGATGCCATCGCTCTTCGTAGGTCAGTTGTTGATTGACAGTCGTGGATTCAATAGGACCCTGGCGTGGATCATGCCAAGCCCCTCTCTGTTTTTTCGCCTTAAAAAAGATACTGTGAGCCACCGCAGAGACTGAGAACTTCAGGAACTTACAGGATGCATTTATACTTCTTTGGCATTCATCAAATTTTCGAGAGATTATACAAAAGTCTTGCGGAGCTTGAAGGATTTGCAGGCTTGAATGTCATCTTAGCCTAGTCCCACGATTTCTATCTCCGACCCTTACTCGTACTCGTAGTCTCTCTGAACCCGTTCCCTGAAGCATGACCTCTAGGATGGCCTTTTAGGTAGTACAGTAAGACCTGGCTATAATGATGTCCAAATTCCCACCTGACCACATCGTTATCAGGAGGATATCGTGATTTGAAAAGCGGGCAAACATACAGGATAATCCTTGATGGTCTCAAAGAGTATCGTTAGAAAGAGCATATCTTTCTGTCTGATTTATATAATATGGGGGTCTTACTGTAGTCCGGTCAGATAGTACTCTAAATAATAGTGTCTTCTAGACAAAGACCTTTAATGGATTTAAATATTACCGATCAAATATCCTCATGTTGATTTCACTATTCAGATGCTAAAAATATCATAAGAGAAGATCGCGTAAATCGGTGTTGAGACCATCTCCAATTGGACGCGTTCTTCACCTGCGCACAACCGCGTCGTCCAATATCAGCGCGGGGTGTCTTCAAACCTTGTTCATGCATCATTAATACAGAAGACCTGGCACCCACAGACATGAGCTGCAAAACTGTAATGCCTTGTAATGTTGAGCTCTGTGATGCTGAGCCCGCGAGATCTGAATGTGGACAGATCATTGCCACAACAGTCTCAGCGCGGCTTAACATCTCTTGGAACATGCTCGATTTCTGCAGATTCTGCCTCAAATCAGCCAGTGCGGAAGCGCAAGCACGATGAGCTGTCTCCTGGGATTGCCATCGGAGATGCCTTTAATATTCAGGTACAATACAAGAGGTATTTTTGATAGCAGTAGCTTACAGAAGTCACAGGCTCATCCGTCATCGGCTTCCAGCACTCAGCTAAGACTTCTGCCTATTGCATTGTTGGACCGTTCATGTCTTCCTTTAGCCTATATCGATGCCAATGGGGGCGTCGAGGATTTAGGGTCACGCCTGTTCTCCGCACGAATCGCAGCACTGGAATCGGGGCTACCAGAAGCACGGCACTCATGCCAGACTCCAGTCCTTATCGCATGTTCGGATTTCAATGACTCATTTTATGCTGTGGAGGCAGTGCAATCGGGTATATACGCGCTCTGCAGATTGGGGAATTGGGTGACGCACCAGGATATTCAGCGATTACGGGCGATGTCCCTTGAAAATATGCTTCCTCGAGGAAATATTACGCATGAGCAAGTCAATGTCTCAAGCAACAACTGGTGGCAGTCTGCAGCAGTTTTTGCTAGCCACAGTCGTCGAGACTATGAAGAGCAGAAGCGAAAGTTTGCAAAGATTGAGAACTTCCGCCTGTGCTTGAAGACTCCTGCAATCAAGATCCCTCAATTGGATCCAGTTACCCCAAAGATTCTGCCTGAAGCTGCGCAAGAACAGGTTCCATTCACATTGGATGACATGCCGCAGGAATCCGTTCCTCAAGACACGCCACAAGAGCCCAACGAGGTGCTTAATATGATAAAAGCCCAATATCAGGAGGCTCTCTATGTATCGAAGGTAAAGGATTTCAGTTGCCCTAATTATATCACAGATACTGACAACACAAGACATCACTAGCGTACTTTGCAAAGGGACCCCTATCACGAGCTCGGGCAACCTTCTGGGGGAGCACAGGTCTATCGAGTAATGCTCGATGTTTGATTGAGTCTCTGCGATCCAACCTATTATCGCTTGCTATGATGGACAAGAAATATCGGGAGGCTTTGCCTAATATAGTAAAGGAACTTCCGATTAGTGTGCTGACAGAAGATGAAATCCCCGCGATTGTTTCCACGCAAGGGAAGAAACAACGCAAAACTAAGAGAGGTAAAATAGGAAAGGACGGTCTTTATCCTGATGAGGAAGCCAATATCACGCGATGGTGGCTTAGCAGGAATAAGCCTCTTATGGCCAATGAATCTTCCGATGGCAAGGAAGAGGCTATTAGGATGATACTAATGGAGCAGAGGGCTAGGGAGACTCAACTCCAGATTATTCTCGTTCTTGAAACCCTAGCACTGGAGGCTGCTGCCCCAAAGACGGGAGATAACCAAGAAACCCCACGAGACAACGCCCGTGAGCAGGAGTCTTCTCAAGTCAAAAAATCAACGTCAAAGAAGCCACAAAATCTCAATATCTTATTAGACTTGCTGGTAGATAGGCTGTGCATATGGCAATCGATGAACACAGATGAAGGGAAAGTGCCCCAACCTGCCGAACCTCCGGCCACTCAGCAAGGGGGGAAAGCATCTGACAAGGCCCACCTAAGAGACTTCTGCGTGGATGTTGTCCTTCCTTTGTAGGTTTACCTTTATCTGTTTGTAAGGACTGCTCTAACGCGTGGCACAGTTATGGGGCTCGTTTGCCCGAAGTTTCGCAAATGCTTTGCCAGAAGCTAGGAGGACCGAAGAAGCTTTCCCCACCACGCCCACCACTGGCGAGAGCTGCAAGTGCCTCCCAACCGCTCTTTAGACCAGGTGCAGCGATGCAACGACAACAGCCACGAAAACCTCGAAGAACCCTTGAGCGTGTTCTGACCGACGAAAAATCAAGACGCCGCATGCCGTCACTCTCACGATCTGCTACTGACTCCGCGGTGCCTAATTTGAAGCGTGAGGTGAGCGACACATCGCTTTCGGCAGTCCCTCTCAATCGTCTCAATATACAGAAGTCGAAGCGCTACAGCCTGCGTGAGGTCGATCTTAACGCTGTTTCTCAGGCTGCCGAAGCCAGGCTTAAGAAGAAAGCAAGCGTCGAACAAGAGCTCAAAGGTGCTATCGCGGCTCTCAAGAAGCCGAACCCGCGTATGGCGGTCAAAGAATTTGTGGAGGCTGCAGAGAAAAGAGTTGCTGGATCGCACCGAAGGAGTAAGCAATTCAACTATAGAGGCGCCATGTGATATTAACGTTTATATAGAACCAAAGAATCCTATCAGAACCCTATTTGTTCAAGGCGTCCAGGTCACAGCTACTCCGAGCAAAAATAGGCAAAAGAACATTGGGGGTGGTCTACCACGTCTCCCTGCCTCATCTACAACAATACCACAGGCGGATCCAGAAGAAATTCCACCATCCAGCGGCCTCCGCGCCCCTGATTCCTTAATCAAGGTAAGGAATACGTTGGTACCGGCGAGCGACGACTATCCAAGAATCATGCAACGGAGCGTGCTACCCTCTTTGGAGCAGACGCCCACTCGGGGATCATCAAAACTTACAAACCCTTTACGCAAGTCTGTGCACGTATCTTCCTCCATAGAACAGACGCCTACTCGTGGTCCCACGAAACTAATCAATCCTCTACGTAATTTAGCTGCCACAGGAACAAGCGGGCTTTGTATTCCGTTGGCACCTCCAACCATGCTCGATCAAGGCCTCCGATCGCCCAAACAGTTACTTAGCAAGAACCAAGAGTCTGTACTCCCACCATTGTGGCCATTTGAAGTGCATGAGACGCCTTCAAAGGTTCCTCCATCTAAGCAAAGCTGCTTTTCGCTTGGAGACAGACCCCACGAGACCCCAATCAAATCCCCAAGAGCCGAAGAGTCTTCCGAGACTACGGGACATAAGCCTATGGAAATTTCATTTAAGTCTGACAGAGCTATAAAGGTGCCTCCTGATTGTAATACGCGAGCGGTTGTCCCTGCTGCTCTTACGCCAACGGAGGAGCCCGGTCGATCTATATATGAGAGCTTGGGATGGGATGATGTCGACGAACTTTTATGATTTGCCCCCTATCCTGCATCTAGCGTTGGCGTTTGGCTTTTGGAACAATAACCTCAAGAGGTTCGATTTGTCATTCTGGCATTAGCATACGGGACAAATGGTCTAGAGTACATGGCGATGTGTAGATATGAAGTTTCTGGGGTGTACAGGAGGTTGTGGCTTTCGCCAACAGCTATAGTTGTCAAGACGATGATGAGCTTTAGGCCGATGTTTTTCCGGATCATGCTATCATTTTGAACTTGCATTCCCTGCGACAGCTTTGCCATGGAAGCAGATTCATATCGAACAGTTTAGGCTAGCTCAGCCCTACTCAGTATCCCAAATCAACGCCCCGATCCCCTCACATCCTCCAAATATCTCATTCAACCTGTGCCATTGACACATCCCACATACACCTCTAGCTCTCATCCACCTCAATCTCTCATAATCCCCCCCTACATTCCCCCCCACTACCACCCCTCCCACAACCCACAACCCACACCAACCAATCTCCACCCTCAAAATGCCTCCCCGCAAATCGAACGTCTCGGCCGTGTCAGCAACCACAGACGCCGAGGGTACCCCCTCGAAAGACAAGGGGGACCGCGACGGCATCAACATAGAAGTACAAAATGTTCCTCTTCTACCCTCGCCCTTCCCCCTTCCCCCTTCCCCCTTCCCCCTTTCCCTTGATGCCTCTTTCCTGTTCGCTAACGCTCCATAAAGGATCTCTCCCTCCCCAGAACGATGGTTCAACGCCTAGCAAAAGGCGTGCTCCCGCCCAACACGCAGATACACAAAGACGCAATCACCGCTATGAGCAAAGGCGCGACGGTGTTTGTGAATTATCTCTCTCAAGCGTTTGTCCCCCTTCCCCGGGCTCCTCACAAACCCTCCACCCCCTTCCAGCGCCAACTTACACCCCCTCGCCCAACAGCGCAAACCAAACCACCCTCTCCACCTCCCGCAAGACCATCCCCCCCTCCGCCGTTCTAGACGCCCTGCACGAGCTCGAGTTCGAAAATTTCGTCCCGCGCGTCGAGGCCGAGCTGAAGAAGTTCAACGAGGTGCAAACGGGGAAGCGGAACGAATACCGGCGGAAGGTGAAGGAGAAGGACAAGAGCGCTGGGGGTGGAGAGGGGGCCGTGAATGGGGTGGGGAGGAAAGACGGCGAGGGGGGCGAGAGAGCGGCGAAGAGGGTGCGAAGGGATGACGCAGAGCCGTCTTCGCAGCATGCGGAGGAGCCTTTCCACACAGCCCCTGTGGCGGAAGAAGATACCCTGAACGAAGACGGGGACGGGAAACCCGATGCGGTCGACGACGCGCCGGAGAAGGATGTCGCTGAGGAGGAGGAAGAGGCTGGAGACGGCGAGGAGGGAGAGGAGGAGGGCAGTGAGGAGGAGGAAGAGGAGGAGGAGCAGGAGGGGATCGATGTCGAGGGTATGGATCAGCGGATCATGGCGTTGGCGGAGGGGATGAGCAGTGGGGAGAGTGGGGAGAGTGAGGGGAGCGAGGGGAGCGAGGGGGAAGGCAGTGAGTGAATGGATAGTGAGGTGTTTGCTGGTGGAAACGGCGTTTTGGGGGGGTGGGTGCTTCCCGAGGGAATGGTTACTTCGAACGATTTCATTATGGATATTAGGCTGGAGGTTGGTGAAGCGTGGGTACGGTTCTTGAATGTACAAAGCCTCCATGACCTGCACCTAAGTCTGCACGCTTTACAGCCGTAACAGCAACATCTTTCTGTGCCACCAACCTTGGGAAAACGCCAGCAGCCTTCATGCCTCACAGCTCCCAAAATTTTACTCACTCCTCCATCACCTCATTGCTCACTTCCTCTGCACTTCCATCCCCCCACAGCCCCTCCAACTTAAACTCCTTCGCCCACTGATTCACAACCTCCTTCTCCCCCCTCTCCCCCTCAACATCAACCGGCGCGTCCGTCCAACCTTGCACCCTCCCATCCCTCCAATCAGTCACCACCGTCATCGCCGCACCCCATAAATTCGGCACCCCTCCCTTCCCCAAACGGCCCCTTTTCCTAGCCACCTGCACCAAGAAATCCGTTGTCGAATCTCCATTTGCGTTCGGCATAAGCGCAGGCACGTTGTAGGTGTTGAGGAGATTCTGGAGGCCGGAACGGGTCGAGGAGAGACGATTTAGCAAGAGGGTGACGGCGGGGATGGGGTCGGAGATTTGTTTAGGTGGGAGAGCGGAGAGGAGGATGAGGTGGGCTTCGCTGGTGGAGGGTTTTGAGGAAGATGGGTGAGTATTTGTGGGGTCTGAAGAGGAGGGAAACACGATTCCGGGACAATCAAGAAGTTTGAGTTTGTTATCTAGTTTGACTTCGCGCAGGGAAGTGGTGACGCCTGCTTCTGCGCCGACCGGGCAGGCGGTGGATGCTGAGGATCGAGATCGAGAGAGGCGGGAGGTGAGAGCGTTGATGACGGAGGATTTGCCGACATTAGGGTAGCCGACAACACCAACTGTGATCGTTCGTTTTAGATTCTTAGATTGGGCATAGGATTTCAGAGTATGGAGCAGAGTTTCGGAGGTTGCCTTCACAGTAAAAGATTTGTGGTCGAAGGTGCGGGCGTTGGGGGCTGGGGTATTTGCTCGAAGGGGAAGGGTAGGGAAGGAGCGCCGGAGGTATGTAAGCCACGATTTGACGATCGAAGGGGGCACAAGGTCGATTTTGTTGAGGATGAGGATTAGGCGCTTTGAGCCAGCGTCGACGGCCATAATTTGACGTTCGATTTCTCGGGATCGAGTACCGTTGGGGTCGCGGGCGTCGAGGACGTAGAGGAGGATGTCGGCGGAGGAGAGGACGTTTTGGAAGATTTTATCAAATGCACGGCGGGAGGATTCTTGGGTTTTGGGACCGGATGTTGTGAAGGTGGTGGAAGATTCGATTTCGACGTCGCCCTCTGATGCGTCTTCATCCATCCCATCTTCTTCATTGTCTGAAACATCATCGTATTCAGCTGCCCGAGCTTTTGCAGACGCTAGAAGGGCGCTCATAGGGTGTGAGTCGGCTAGTGGGGCATCTTCTTCCATCTGGTCCTCACCAAGACACTCCTCATCGCTCCTAACATCTCCCACGTCGGGCAAATCAGCGTCTGCTGATTTTACTGCCTTAGTCGCCTTAGCCTCTTCCCTCTTCCTGAGATATTCCTCCTCTTTTAGACGCTTCTTCTCTTCAATCTCATGGAGTATTCTGTCCTTGTAGGGAAAGAGGTTAGGGATGCCAGGGTCCTTCTTAAGCCGTGATCGCCATTCTGGGTTCTATCCGACATTAACTGTGCGACTGTGTAGAAGTATTGGGAGCACAATACATTCTTTGCAAGTTTTCGTTGCTTGCGTTGTTTTGCAACACTGGCTTTCTCAATTTTGTGCCGTAGTCGGACCGGCGTCCGTTTTGATTTGGGCTCTTCCTTTGGGTCAGTAGGTTATAATATTTCGAGCTGAGGGCAAGACTCACTTCCTGGTTTATTAGGCATAGCTTCTAGACACACCTACGCTCCATTCCCATCCGTGACATCAAATTCAAAAGTTCGTGGGCGCATCTGAAATGCCAAGAGGCCGGAATAAGTTTGTCCCGGCATTACCCCCAATTGAGGGCTGTATCTATAATGAAATATTGACGTATTGTTCAAACTTCATGTTTTCAACTTTAGAACGTTAATGTTAGGTGTACTGTAGTACACATGAGAATCTCTTCCATGCCCATAGCCGATTCATGGTGGGTAAGTTAAGGTACTGCAGTACTCCATAAGTACCTGATTCAACAGTCTTGCACGGCAAATTGGTTAACCACTGATACCTTTCTCCAGCAAATCAGGTGGTGTGTATTCATTTCTCAAGATTTGTGCGTTGCGAACTGCCTCAGCGTCAAAAGGTTTGAAGCTTCTAAACGTTCTGTGGGGCTTCCTTCTTCTACGACCGACTCTTGTATTTGATTTACGGATACGAATCACTTCAACATGCCTTCACTCACCGAAGAGACAGCCTTTACAGGGCCAGAAGAACCCCATTCATTTGCGGCTGTCCTCTGTGACATGGATGGGACGATCGTCGATTCGACAGACGCAATCATTAAACATTGGCATAAGTCAGTCACACGAGCATTGGCTGCCCGAACGTGACGTGCATTGACATCTCACAATATCCAGAATCGGCAAAGAACTAGGCGTAGACCCAAACGCAATTCTGGCATCCTCTCATGGCAGAAGATCGATAGACCTCTTTCAAGAGTACGATCCAAGCAGAGCCAACTGGGAATGTCAGTCTCCTACAGCCATAAACCTGTTTATGGCGGCCTTGTAAAGCTGACGAGTGACCAGACGTGAGCCATGTCGAAGGCTTGATTCCCAGAGAATTTGGCGCAGATGCAATCGAGGTACCCGGCGCCAGAGATCTGCTTGCTTTCCTTGATGCAGTCAATGCACGATGGGCGATCGTGACATCAGGAACGCGAGCTCTTGTATCAGGTTGGTTGGACGTAATGAACTTACCACAACCGCATGATCTGGTAGTTGCGGAAGACGTGAACGCGGGGAAACCCGCTCCTGACTGCTATCTACTCGGAAAAGCTCGGCTAGGCCTGAGTGCCGACGTGAAGGTTCTGGTAGTCGAAGATGCGCCGGCTGGTATTCAAGCAGGCAAAGCTGCGGGGTGCGAGGTCATTGCATTAGCAACTACACACAGCATCGAGCAGTTGAAATCAGCGGGTGCGGACTGGATCATCAGAGATCTGCGAAGCGTAAAGCATGTCGGAAGAGATGCGGAGACTGGAGATGTCAAGATACAGATTTGTAATACATTGTTGTAGTGTTGGTGTAGAAGCGAGTTGTCGTCACAAGGACGGATCGACGCTGACGGGAGACGCTCTGGAGAATCTCCACAAAATCTAGGCTTCTGCCCCTGGATTATGCACCGACTAGGTTAAGCCTTTTTTGTTGGACTGTCGCTGGTCTGGATCCGGCCATTGCGGGTTCCAAAGTAGCTTAGGGGTTCAAGGATGTGAGATAGTGGTACCGGTTGCAGTAAGGTAGAAGGCAAGGGCGCAAATGCATAGACCAATCACCACTGCCCAATCCTCGGCATATATCCTTTTTGTGCCATATCGAAGAGATAAGAGCCCGAAAAGGGCTTCATTGATGATGAGGATAACGGGTCTGCTCATCACCCTCTGTCGAACATCAGTGTCGAGAACCGAAAGGAGGAAAGCGAGGTGCAAGGGATGCTGTGGCGCGGGAGACCCAAGGACCAAGGTAGCTGAGGGCATGCAGATGTCAGGGATACCAGGCGTCGGCTTCCGAATGCGAAGCTTTAATGTTGCATCGAGAGTCGGAATGCCTCCGCCGAACGAACTCTGGAGACTCTAACGTGCCCAGCGGATGAGTGGTAGTCAAATCACTGAAGACAATGCTTGCAACTTGCAACTTGATGTTCGGATTGCGATGCTTCCGACGGAGGATTTCGACTGTCGACGGCGTTGTCAAGACGTCAAGCTTCAAGCCACGGAAAGTGTAGAAGGCCACCGGTCGGTCATGGCTCAAGTGTGTAAGAGGCTGAGGAACACGAGAGATCGTCTTGTCGGATATGCGCATGAAGATGACCAGTGTCTCGGTACTGCGCTTGTTGACTAAGGTGTAACGACGAGGTGGAGAACTACAGTAGTTCTACTACGGTACTCGCCGGACGTGAGATCTAGCTTTCTCGAAGAGGATTCCCTTTTGATGCTTTTTACCTTGTGCCTTTCGGTTTCCAAATACACCGATAGCCCGTGTCACCTTCTGCGAATTTGTTCATTGAAAATCGACGATGAGCCTTGGACCGGAGCATGAATTTTGGAATATTTGCAGCAGTACGAGTACTTCTAAGCATTTGGCGAGATTCTCGGAAAGCAACGAGCGCATGCCGGCAGTCGAGTGCACTACATCCATCTCACTATAGCCTAAGGTAGGTTGGAACCCTTGCGATGAAAGGGTATCGGAGAGTTTGGGAGCGTGTTATCTCGCACGGCGATGATTTGGAAATATCCCTTGTCCCTGTCATAGGTTGTGCCTGGATCACCGTCGCATCACCAACAAACCATAATTCCCCACGACCACATGCTTTCTGCAGGTCTGCATGCGCAGGAATCGTGTCTCTGAATAGCACAGACCTTAAACCCCGGGGGAGGGGTATATATACAAAGTACTGGCATATGATCAATGGCAGAGTTCTACTAGTGATTACCTCCGTACCCCTACCAATGCCTTAAAGCAAAGCATCATGGTAGAAAGGGAAGAGGCAGAGGTTTCCGTGCGCGCACACTAGAAATAAGGGAAGTTCTTTCTTCGCCTCAGCAAAAGACCCTACCTACAGATCTATAGACTATGATCTGCGTGGCAGTGCGCAGATTCCGATGGGGGGAAGCTGGGATGTATTTGTGTGGGTGGGTGTAAAAATAAGACAACGTGGGTATAAGATAGCTCGAGCAGAGCTGCAGGATGCAGGCTGCAGTCTGCAGGTAAGTCAAGTCTTGTACCTTGCGCAGTTTGGACTTAGCCCTGAGGAGATGATCTCCACCATCTGCGGCTAAGGTTCCCCGTCAAGCAAGCAGAACGAATTGCACAAATCACAAGTGGCACAAATGTAAAGCCAGCAGGGGGATGGAGGGATGTGGGAGGGATTATGTGTTGCTCTTCGATCCTCTCCTTGGCCCTTACCTCCCTATGTACCCAGGACCTTTCCCTCCAATTCCCTTACCGTACCGTGCGCTAAGCAAGGCCACAAAGCAACGAGAGTCAAGCAGATAAGGTAGCGACAGTCAGTAAAGTCAGGTATTATACTTCCGGATACCGAGTATTGTAAAGCGTCTGTTGCTCCACCGGAGTCAATTGTAGCTGTGATAGCAACAGGTAACCAGGATGCCTGGCTTATCGTCACGTCGTCATTGCCCATTATCCATGGTGCCATGAGGAACTGGCCATTGCGGGTTGTGGATGCTGCATCAGCTGCTGAGCATTCTCGTCGTGGAAATGAGCAGCAGCAGCATCTCTACCTAGCCCCAAGCCGGGGCGAGAAATAAACATCGACACAACCCAACTAGCTACGGGTACTGGCTGAGACCGACGTTCCAAGGTTGTGGTTCATCATCGTTCGCTTCTGCAGACTGACTACCGTACGGACTACGGAGTACGGTGGACGTATGTATTCCGTACTTTACACCGCTTGCCTTACTGCCTGTATTATTCCGTACATCTTCCTCCTTTCCAGTTTCCACCCGCATTGCAGCGCATGCAGTTGGACTCCTTGGCGGTTGATTGAAAAGAAAGTCAGACCGTGACACGGCAGATAGCTGGCTCCGTCCTACGCCACCCCATTCCCCTACTCGCTCCCTCCCTCCAACTGGATGCACGAAACGCACACGCTCCTTGGCACCCCATGGCGTGGCATTCAGTACTTTTTTTGTGACCACTAGGCGAGACTGTCAGTAATTCCCAGAACCAGAGCCGCCCGCCATTATTCGCCTTACTACTACCCTGATACTTCATACCTCTGCCTGCCCACTTCTAGATATTCTTCCAATCTTTCTGTCGGCGTCTAGCTGTGACTCTCGTTGGCGCCCTCGAGTCTTTTGTCGGACTCATCACTCTCACTGAAGCCATTCGACATACTTTAATTCCTTCTGTCGTTACAAACATTTTAATATCCTTCCGCTTCCTATCCACCGTTCTCGGAAATTCGTGAGCCGCACCTCAAGCTACGACCACGGACCAATTGGTCCTCAATAGCGATTGTGGTGACCTGATCAACTACACACTTCGTGGGACAGCATTGAAGCTCTACATCACTCTTCAAAAACAGTTATAGACCTTGGCTTGACTGCGGGAAATCACCTGCCATCTCCTGTCCTAATCGGCGTAAGAAGGGCGTCTTCGTCATACTGCAATGGAGTATTCAAATCCCTTCTACCCTCAGCACGAGGCGGTGATGCATGGACCCACTCCGACACACCCTGTATCTCACCCAATGCTCCAGCAGGACAGCTTCAATCACGGGTCTGGTATGCCTTCTGGCATCCATGGCCCAGTTTATCCGACATCGCCACAGGACGAGGCAGAAGAATTGGATACTTCAAGTCGCCCACGCCTTACGCAGGATCAGATTTCCATCCTAGAGAGGCATTTCAAAGGGAAAAACAAGCCGAACACGGACTTCAAGAGGCAATTAGCTAAACAAATTGGACTCTCGCTTCAACGGGTCAATGTGGGTACCCTTCGTGAATTATATGATTCCGTGACTGATGTAAGCTGCAGAACTGGTATCAAAACCGCCGCGCCAAGGCCAGACATCAAGGTCGACCGGAGCAAAGCTTCAATGTTGTGTCTGCAGAGCAGTGTTCCCAGTGGTCGTCGCCGGATTTGTCCTTTCCAAACTTCTTCGAAGCCTCAATGTACGGCTTTTCTGATGCTGGTCCCTTGCCTCAAGAACCTCCGACAAGTGATTTCATATCGAGTTCTGGTCCCAACAATCTCACCGAGATGAAGACACAGCAAAATTCCGGCCTTGACTCGATTCAATCCGTAATGGACTCTGCACGCCAACTTGATGACCACGGAGTTATCGTGGATAGTTTTGATTTTCCTTCCGAACCAGGCGCTATCTATCTTAAAGGATCTACTGCTGCCATGTCCATGCCGGCGTTGCAGGACTGGGATATTCACCAATGGACCACAGAACCGCATGTAACTACTTCTGCCCAAGACGACTCTCTTGCGGCCATGCAAGCCTCACTCAACGCTAGTTCCCAACCGATGTATCAGAATTCCGTTGACGGGTACCTCCTGGGGAATCCTTCTATTCAGACATTTGCGACTACCTCGTCTTCTGATGGTGAGCAGCCCGACTTCATGACCCCTCCGCCGAAGACATCGCCGTTACCATTCGCAAACCAGGAGATGCTCGGGCGTCGAGAATCTGTCACCTCAGACCTGGCTAATAACTTTGACACCATTCGTCTTCAACGGCAGCAATCCAATCGGGGTTTGTACGACGAAGTGTTCAATCAGCAAAGCGGGCAGCGCTTAGCGGCAGTACCTGCAGACTCACCAGCAGTACCTAGACTTCCAAGCGCCCCTATTGGGACTTCACCAGCACCTCGTTTCGGTTCAACAAACGAAACGCAGGACTCGCCACGTTTGGACATCGCCTCAAGAAGGAAGCGTCCTCGTCCAGCCGCTCTGAGACCTGATGCACACCGAAGTCGATCTTACGCGGGACCATTAACAATGTCTCCCAACTCAAAAGTACCATTGCTGAACCTTGGACCGTCACAGTCCGTTCGACGAATCAAATCTACCCCATTCGGCATGAATGTTATCAATGCCCGGGTCCAAAAATCTGGTCTTCTGTCCGCTCAGATGTCTCCTCGGAACTTTCAAGCATGCTTTGAGGCAAGTGCAAAGGCCAACAGCCAAATGTCAACGGGACACAGTCCTAGTACCACGGAACTTTGTGGCGCTGTGTTTACTCCGCCAACGCCTCCGTCTCCTACAAATGCCAATAAGGTGGATTTACCTGTGGAAGCCTGGCAAAACCCTTGGGATCAAATTCAAGACACCTCTACACCAACTGGCTTTGGTAACGGAGCGAATGTCGCATCACCTCCGATAACACCGTTCAATTCAGGCAATCTCTCAGACGTCTTTTCCAACAGGTTTTTCCCAATCCAACAAAGCGCATACCAACAGCCTCCCCAGTCTGCACCTCCCCAACACAAGTCTTTCTTTGGAGATTCGTCCTCACAGACAACAGGACGCCACAATCCGCCAAGCTGGCAAGTCCCACCATCCATGTTGTTGGAGACGTACGCTACTGCTGGTCAAATGCCCATGCCACAACCGACTTTCGTCCCCCAGTATAGCTACTATGAGTCCCAGGCATCTTTTCCGGCCGAATCTCATCCGTTCTTACCCACTCCTCCAGACATTGGATTCGGACAACCCACTCTCTACGGCAACTCTTCGCCAACCTCAAAGCCGCTAGAAATTAACGTCCAACTCGGCCCCAAACCTCAAGGGACCCCTCAGCCACGGAAGGAATACGTCTTTCATCATGCCACCCCTAAAGACTTCACACCCTCCGACAACTGATAAACTTGGTCCCCTGCAGCATCTAGCCTTGTCGCTTTTTGGACCTTTGAATTCGTGCAGTTGGATATAAGATCCATCCTCCCCAAAACCACCACTTGCAAGCATCTACTAGCATAACCGAAGCTGCCACTCTATACATGCTTCAACAGTAGCACCGATTCTTCTGTAACCACCAAGCATCTCACGATTGACGATTACGACTTTGATTCCCGAAATTACGGTTTGACCGGTGAAAGAGCAAGTCAAACATGCCCGCTCTTGGATTAATCGCAGCATTCAAAATGCTCATACGTCGCTACTTATATACTTGACCAATACCACCGGAGTCTTCAACAAGCGTTCTTTGCCCAGCTCTGTAATTTGCTACTTCCCTTTTCTGCTCGCCTTCAGCGTTCCCACGAGTTTTTCTGTCACAATATATAGAACTTTACGTACACATATACCCGACTTAGGGCCTATTATATTCTATTATAATGTCGTTAACATAACTTCTGTTTGGGATATATGGCTTCGAAAAGGAAGGGACTCGGCTTGGAGACAGAACTCAGCCGGCCGATTGGGGGATCCCTATCCGGTGGATTTTGCAAGAAGGCTACTGTGTTCATACTGTTATTGCGAGTCGTTCGCTTTTGCACGCCTACTCAGCGAGTAGAGAAGTGTGCTAATCAGTATCAAATCATATAATTTTGCCATCTACCATCTACCATCTACTTTCTACTTTGATATTTTCTTGTTTGAGAGAGCTGACAAGCACCCGAAAATCGTTAAAACTCTAAGCGCCAGTCTCCTTCCACAGAGAAGGGTCTGGTGAGTTCCAAGAACTCCAACGGGTTGACCTAATCTAGACAGTAACGACCGTCAGATTTTCAGCCGAAAATCCCAGAACGGTATCGTGCTACCCTTAGTAACCCACCCTCACCGAATTCGGAAATGTCAGAACACTATCTTACCTTATTCCAAATCCGCCGCAAACACCCACCTTCCGGAAAACTCTCCAATTTCCGCCAAATCGCTACCGTACAACCATACTTTTTACTTGCATAGTCACGATAACCAAATTTCCCGTCCAGCCACACCTCGCCGTGCCTTCACGGCGCCTTCCAGGCACACGGCACTTTCTGAACAGCCTCCACGCCACACCCACATCAACAAGTCATTTCTAGGCATTCTGCCAGACAGTCTCGGACCGTCCCTTGTTGCCACGCAACGCCTGCTATGCACATAATACGGACACACCTATTCTTAGCAAATCCCACCTCCCCAGGCCCCGCCGGACTAACTATATCTTCCACACAGTCCAACCTGCATTCGTGCATTATCTCGAACAATCGCTTGCGTCCCGTTGAACCATCCGTCCCAGATAAACGGGCAATCTAGTGTACCTCGTGTTTATGCAAGGGGGAGCTTTATTTGAGTGCACACGTGGGCTTGATGCCACACCGAGAGCACGACTCGAATACCATGGGTGCGATAGCGTGGTGAGCACCTGTCAAACATGATGATGCAAGGGGTGGACACGATGTGCTAGTGATGTAAGGGGTAGGCAAGTAAGGGGATGGAAGAAAGTACTGTGTTACATACACCGCAGTTTCCAGAGCCTTTTAGTAGATCTAGAGCAATGCCATTGTAGAATACAACCCTAGAGCCGGTCGATACCTCCACGACCACCTCGATAAGCACTATGCACGCCCATGACAATCGAGTAGCAGGTAGCAAGTAGCAAGAATTACCCCCTTCTCCCCATCATCCTTCACCCATCGAAACTATACCTCAACCACTCCCCCACACACCTCAGCGCTTCCCATCGCACCCCCTCATCCCCGTCCGCCATCAGTTCCATCGCCCGCGCCTTCAGCCCCAGCCGCTCCAACTCGCCCCTCTTCTCCGGCGCCTCCCGGACTAGGGATCCAACGTCGTTGCACGCAATCGCCAAGACCTGTTTTTCGTCTTCCCACTTCTTCGCTAGAACCTCGCTCAATTTCTTGGGGAGCTCGCCGCCGTTGTGATCGAGTATCTTGCGCGCGTTTTCGCGCCAGAATGCGCCGTCTTTGTGCGGGGGCGACCACGTCAGATGGCCGGAGAGGAGTTCGGCGGCGTAGGTGTCGAAGGTTGTTTGGGCGGAGGTGTAGTCATTTAGCATCGAGGTCAGGGACTGGAGATCATCGAGGAGGTCCTGGTCGGAGAGGTGGCGGGTTTTCAAGTTTGCGAGGAGGGTGGGGAGACGGGCTTGGGTTGCTAAGGGGAGGAGATGGGAGCGATTGGGAAGCGGGGAGAGGATGTTGAGGAGGGTGGAGAGAAGAAGGCGGGTTGTTTTTTCTTTGGGGGAGAGCCGGAGGAGAGTAGCGTAAAGGGGGATGAGCTCATGTTCGCTTTCGATGCCTTTGCCGATTAGCGCGCCTTCGAAGCTTAGTTGCCAAATTGTCAGGAGGACGTGGTAGAGGAGCTGCAGGCCGACGCCGCCATTGAGGCCGGCTTCGGTAGCGGTGCGGATACTTGCGCCGCCGGACCACATGGTGCTGTCGCTGTCTTTACCAGCGCCGGCGGCGGCGCGGAGGATGTTCAAGAGGGGGTTGAGGGTTTCTTTGCGTTGGTGCCAGAAAAGTTCGCGGGATTTCTTAGTGCGGAGGAGGGAGGAGTATTCTTGGACTGCAATATCCTGGAGGCCGGAATCCTGGGATTCCGTGAGTGTGGAGAGGTATTTGTAGAGTTTGGGAAGGGCATCGTCAGTTTGGCGATTGGATTTTGGGAACTGGATTTGGGCGCCAGAGATTAGGGCAGTAAGGACGGAGGAGGTAAGGAGGGGGATGGGGTCTTCGGGGTTTGTGCTATGGCTGAGGAGGGGAAGGAAGGGCTTGTAGGGATCTGGATGTTCAAGAAGGACGGAGGAGAGGGAGGGAACATCTGTGTTTGCGTAAGCTGTGGTGCCTCAAATAAAGCCGCAGTACACCTAGCAGCCGTACCATTAATCAAATCGCCAGTCAAAACCAGCATGTACTGTATGACATCTGCCCTCTTCGCTGCGGACTCGAGCACGCTCTTGCCTTGGCTCCCTCCTATCAGCAGCGATTTGTAGGCCTCCGTATCAGCTTCGACTGTCTGTTGTCTTTGGTCTTTCCTGACTTTGTCCACCGCTTTGATCTTCTTCAAGTCACTATCGGTAATGGTGCCAGCACGAACGGCTCCTTCCCATGGGATTGGCCGTGCTCTTATATTATTTTGTAATGAATTGAGGTATGTCGGCGGGTCTAGAGACATTTTCTTCAGTCGACTCGACTCGATAAATTGTAGGGAGAAAGCTGAGGGCAAGGGGCCAGTGTTGTAAGCTTCGTGACAATTCTGGAGTTGGCGGACTATGGCGAGTAGCTCGTCATGATAGTTGCTTCTTTGGGCGACATCGCGAGCTACGAACGCTCGACCAATCAAACCGCAACCTGTGCACCTCCAAAACTCCTCAACTTCTGAACACTTAAATAACGAATGGTCCTATTGTTTAGTTCTCTCCAAAGCTCAAAGTTCAAGATTCAAAAAGGCGCCATAATTCCTAATTCGAGCTTGGCCAGCTTAAACTTGGTTGAAGACACATTCGCCAGGTTCCACCATTGCCAAATTCAGTATGCAGAGTACCTAGGTAGGAAGAAAGATCTGATCCAGCACGATATTCAGGTTTAGCATAATTTCTACATCAACAGCCAACATGACGAGCCTCAAAAGATCTTTGGCTTCCGATCCGCATGCCTCGAATATCTCTAGCAAAATTTTTGTAAGATCTACCAAAAGTGGAAAAGTCCAAAAGATTGTTCGAGAATTGTATCTCAGACAAGACATACCCTGTTCATCACAGCTATGCTTAGCGTGTCAAGCAAATGCTCCAGCAGATGCGAATGGAGTTGGTAGGTATTGCAGAAATCTATGCTCAGGGCCTTGAAACCTGACATGACCTTAGTACCTCCATTCATCCTATCTGAGAACCCAGCCGGCACGAAGTCATTTCCCTCAGGTCACTATCTAGTACCTGATACTAATGCGCTTCTCAATGGCATAGACCTGTTCGAACAGGCCTCGGGCTTCTACGATGTCATCATTCTTCAGACAGTTTTGGAGGAGCTCAGGAATCGCTCTCTTCCCCTCTACAACCGACTGATAGGGCTCACTAAGAGCGAAGACAAGCGCTTCTACGTATTTTTCAATGACTTCAGGTTAGAGACTTACGTTGTTAGGGAGCAGGGCGAAACTATCAACGATCGTAATGATAGAGCTGTTCGGAAAGCGGTAAGCTGGTATGCGAGCCATTTACAACAGGCTGTCAAAACCAGCGGACGATCTAAAAAACGCCCGTCGATCGTTATGTTGAGTGACGATAAAGAGAACCTACGCAAGGCAAAAGTTGAGAAGCTCGATGCTTGCTCCTTGAGTGATTACGTATCCGGCCTTGAGGATGCTGATCGCCTCCTTGACATGATCAGTGTGTCCCGTCAAGGACAAGAGGCACGAAGTGGCGCGGCAGAATCGCTATACCCTGATTACTTTTCTTTATCGAAGATGATGACTGGCATCAAGGCTGCAATACTTCATCAGGGCATTTTCAACGTCTCACCCTACAACTACTTAGAGGGATCTGTTCATGTCCCGGCGTTTGATAAGTCTCTACTTATATTAGGTCGAGATTACAGCAATAGGGCTGTACAGGGCGATGTCATTGTAGTTGAAGTCCTACCGAAATCGCAGTGGAAATCCCCATCAACAAAGATCATAGACGAGGAAACGCTGACGAAGAACGAAAACCCAGATGCGAATGAGGGCGACGCTATTGTCACCGAGCGGGAACGGCGTGCTCTGCAGGATGAGGTCAAAAGGACGCAAGGGAAGAGCATCGAAGGAAGACCTCAGCCTACTGCGCGTGTCGTTGGCGTGATCAAAAGAAATTGGCGACAATACGTAGGGCATGTGGATAGCAGCTCGATATCAACAACTAAGCAAAGCCGGAAGCAACAGGCGGTTTTCTTGATCCCCATGGATAAGCGGATTCCCAAGATACGCTTACGTACTCGTCAAGCTGATGAGCTACTTGGCAAGAGAGTGTTAGTGACTATCGACGCTTGGGATCAAGAATCACGGTATCCAGCTGGCCACTTGGTCAGGTCACTTGGTGAGCTGGAAACGAAGGGTGCAGAGACCGAAGCACTCTTACTCGAATACGACGTACAGTATAGGCCATTTCCCAAAGGAGTCTTGGATTGCTTGCCAAAGGAAGGCCACGACTGGAAGGTACCGACGAGTATCGATGATCTAGGTTGGAGTGGACGAAGAGACTTGAGGAACCTTTTAGTTTGTAGCATCGATCCGGTAGGCTGTCAGGATATCGATGACGCGCTGCACGCTCGACCATTACCAAATGGTAATTTTGAGGTTGGAGTTCACATCGCGGATGTATCACATTTTGTGAAGCCAAACAATGCAATGGATTTGGAGGCTAGCACGAGAGGCACAACCGTATACTTAGTTGACAAGCGCATTGATATGTTACCCATGCTTCTTGGTACTGACCTTTGCTCTCTCAAATCATGTGTGGAGCGATATGCGTTTTCAACGATCTGGGAGATCACCAAAGATGCCGAGATTGTCAGCTCGTCGTTTACCAAATCAGTCATTCGGTCGAGGGAAGCATTTAGCTACGAGCAGGCTCAATTACGGATCGATGACAAGTCTCAGAATGATGAACTCACGCAAGGTATGCGGACGTTACTGATGCTCTCGAAACAGCTCCGTCAAAAGCGAATGGATGCAGGGGCACTAAATCTTGCAAGTCCAGAAGTACGCGTCCAAACCGAATCAGAGACTTCGGATCCTGTCGATGTCAAAACCAAAGAGCTGCTAGACACGAATTCTTTGGTCGAGGAGTTCATGCTTCTCGCGAACATCAGCGTCGCGGGTAAGATTTATGAAGCCTTTTCCCAGACAGCCTTACTCCGACGACACGCTGCCCCTCCGAAGAGCAATTTCGAAGAGCTTTCCAATCAACTAAAAGTCAAACGTGGATTAGAGCTCCGGACAGAGAGTTCCAAGGCCTTGGCCAACTCGCTTGACACATGTGTCGACCCGAAAGAGCCGTTCTTCAATACTCTGGTCCGCATCATGGCAACTCGGTGCATGATGTCTGCCGAGTACTTCTGTTCCGGCACCCAATCCTACCCCGACTTCCGCCATTACGGACTGGCGAGCGGAATATATACACATTTCACGAGCCCCATAAGGCGGTATGCGGATCTTCTAGCGCACAGGCAGTTAGCTGCTGCGATCGGGTACGAAAATCTAGACGCAAGCCTGCTTAGCAAGGCAAAACTGGAAGGCGTGTGTAAGAACATTAACGTCCGACATCGCAATGCACAGATGGCTGGGAGAGCTAGCATAGAGTACTATGTGGGTCAGGCATTGAAAGGAAGGGTGGTCGAGGAAGAAGGATTCGTGATGAAGGTCTTCTCCAACGGATTTGTGGTGTTTGTGCCAAGATTTGGTGTTGAAGGCCTAATTCGACTGCGTGACTTGGCCACGCCAGAGCCGGAGGGCGTATTCGATGCGGACGAATATGTCCTGAGAATTTCCGGTAGTAGAAATGTGGAGGTGGAGTTGTTCCAAAAGGTAGCAGTCAAGATCAGTGATGTGAAGGAGGAGTCGACAGGAAAGAGAAAGATTAAGCTAGAGCTGATTAGTTGAGTCGAACAAAAAGCTATATCGTGAAAGCGTGCAACGATCAATTATGGCGTTTGATCAGAGATGCAGACTACATAGATGGAGAATGCTTCGGTTCAAGCCTGCAAAGTAAATCCAATTGTGCCAGTGTAGATGCATGCGAAAATCGCGGCTACCCAGAAGATCATTGAAGGAAATACAAATAGTATGACAAGCATCGACTCCTTTTCGCATGGACTATAGAAGGGTTCACCTAGCACTCGTCTAAACCTAGCAGTCGTCCAGCCCTATAGGGCTGATAATCCACATTTCATATTTTATTGCTACCAACGTATAATTCTTCAACATATCAGCAAAACGATGGCAG
>JAABUL010000999.1_pt1 | contig 57127 bp, 12 predicted proteins | sample 5559151 | NCBI WGS metagenome assembly JAABUL01 (sample SAMN10711876, study PRJNA513368) | rock metagenome | isolation source: Antarctica rocks | place: Antarctica: Victoria Land, Pudding Butte sud
GAAGAATTGACCGCTTCTCTGACCAAACGAGTCTTAAACCCTTTCGATATGGACAGTAATGCAGAGGAACAACGCTGACCGAGAGCGGTGGTATTCCGTGAGTTAACCCTATCCTGAAGAGTATCTGTGTAAGAGGTTTGTGCGAGTCTTGGCAGTATGCACAAGAAGCTGGCAAGTATTCACGATGTGGATATGAAAACGACAAACAGGGGCTCTCACGACGGAATACTTCCGTTGTTGATTTCTTTTCTTAGCTGAAGCCGCTAGAAAGTCTTGGTGGATCATGTGCGAAATCTAGGCCAGCTGCTTGGCAGACCAGATTGCGCCATGTGGCACTGGTCAGTCCCTTCTGGAACTGTAATCCGTCATTTCGTGTTTCAGATGCTGCACAACCTGGGCCTCGAAACCTGCGAGTGGCGAAGAGAAGAAAGAGGCTTGAGCTCTATTATGCCGCCGCCATTTAGCAAATCGGCCGCTATTCAGGCTGTCTTCTTCATGCGAAATGATCCAGATTTCCTCTCCGATCTTCACCCTTGCTTGAAGTAGCATCTCTTGATATATCCGAGACATTGCCATTCTTACTTTGACTTCCCAATCGTACCATGGTTCGCTCCTGTCAAAACCACTAAACAGGAAAGATACTACCTTGTGCGAATCTTTGGCGTCTACCCCCTCTATAAATCCTCCAGCCTTCCCGAGTTCTCCCCAGCTTCTTCTACAGTCAGCATTATACAACCCTCGCCAACATGGCCATGAACAAGAAACGCTCCATCGACGAGGTGGACGACGAGCCTCAGTGCTCGTCCCACGGCGCCAAATTCCTCAGGCTCGATCTGCCTCATCAGACGCCCATCACTCCTCCATTACTCCAACCGCGCATTCTGCCATTCCGTGCCTCACCAACGAGCAAGCATACTCTCTCCTTCGCTCACTGCGTTCGCGACAGACCAGCCACTCTCATCTCCGCAAGCGGCGCCTTAACCCCCGATGAATCCTCTGATGATGAAGAGGGCAAGCCGCGAGGCCTCTTCCTGCTTAAGCCTGCGGAACTCAACCTCCACACTCCACCCCAAACAAAGTCGTCCACGAGACCGAACTTCGATGCCTTTTCCACCATGCGGGAGACCTCAGATATCGACATCGACATGCTCGATTCTCCCGCTCCCCCCTCGCTCTCCTGGGCATCATCGCCATGCTCTCCACACTCACACCACCCAAAACATGCATACTTCCAAGCATCAACGTCGCCATCACTATCCTTCTCTCACACGACATCATTAACACAACCACTAGTCGCGAGAAACTCCCAGTTCAAGCTCCAACCCCCGCCGCGCCGCGACCAGATCATCGGCGGACGCATCCCAACGCCCACCTACGGACACTTCAGCCTCGTCTCGGACGACGAGATCTCGCCAAGGACGCGGCAGAAAGGGTCGTCGTTCCTCCGCAGGGCAGCGTGCCCAGAACGTCCCATCACTCCCATCAGCGAGGACGAGTTCGAATCGACATCTGGGATACTCGGCATGCTCAGTATTGAGAGCCCGACTATAGCGAGAAACCAACATCTCGAGTCGCCCGCAAGGGCTAGGCGTGGGGGTATCTACGAAAGATAGACTGGGATGGCAGGATGCGGTGACGAGCAGATATCATGTCTAAGACGACCACGGCTTCTATGCCTTACGAAAGCATTGCATTATTATTTTTGAGCGCTTGAATAACGGGAGATACCCATTTTGCAGCGATAGCAAGCCTTACTTTTTGCATTCAAAGCTCTCCTTGTCACAAGGGCAAGCCTTACGACTTTCCATTCCAACTTTCCGACTTCAAACATCTCCCAGATCATTGATTCTATTCTTATCCCGCCTTCCAAACTACCAGATATACTAATCAACCGAGACCTCCACGGCAAACAAGTTTCAACCCAGCATCAGTCCCTTCCACCCGACTCCAATCCCGACCAAGTCTCAGTCCGCCCCATCCCGTCCCAAGAATACCTCTCCCCTCGCCGCCATCACAATACGCTAATCTAGTTCATGCACCTCATTCCCGAACCCATGTTTCAGACCCTGCTGTGGCGGGTAGCGGGGATATGTAGATATAAGCGCGCCTCTCTTGGTGTGGCACATGCTCTCCCCATTATTACTTCTACGCCAGTAGCGCCCAACGCAGGACGCCTCCGATGGGATGAATGATCAAAACCTTTGCACGTGCTTTTGCCGTCTTCGGTCGGTGCAGGGATGTATTCCAGCAGTGTGGATCTTGCTGGTGGGACGGGCTAGAGAAGCAGGTCTCCTTCGATCTAGAATGCGGCACCGTTCTGGACAACCTTCCTCGTTGATTCGCAGCGTTGCGTCGTCTGAGCCAAGTCCTCATCCCTAGACAGCCTCACGTCTGCCATTTGTCTCCGGAAAGGGAGATTGAGAGCGAATCCTCCCCGTCATACTCGGTGTTGCCGTTGATGTCGTCGTGCTGGCATTTAGTCAGAAACTCTCGTCTTCCTCCCTACATCCTATTTGAGTCTTCGAGACGAGCTGGCTCTTAGATGCGGTGATAGACGAAGGGAACAGCACACTGGGTCGAGACTGTAGGCTCGTGAGACCGTGATTTCTGTTGCTATCCCATACGCCGGCACGATGCATTTTCAAGGGTTTCTCGTGTCTCCTTATACGATTTCAACCTTCTCCGAGCCCTGCTCTTAGCTATTTAAGTTGCGTGGAAGGAGTGCTTTAACATTTGCCACTTCTGCTTAGGACCTTTGTTGGTGATTCGGTCCATCAATCTCTTGGCTTTGCGTTCTTCTAGATAGGAACGAGAAGCATAGGAAGGGATAAAGAAGGAGCATAAGAAAAAAGAAGGATCATAAGAAGGAAGAGAGAGCGTACAAAGGAGTTGCCAAGTCGAATCAGCTGATCGAGTTGAAGACGCAGACTCGCGGCTTCGACAGCTTGAATGCTACACCCTGCGTCGGTACAGTGCACTTTTCAGAGATACATAGTACCGCATAGAGTTCGGAATCCTCTCCGAGCCTCTCCAAGCTCTGTCTCCTGGTACCTTGATTGATTGGGAGATATGCTGTAACGGTTTGACTCTTTTGCTTTCCATCTTTGCTGGTGATTCAGCTCATCGATATTCCGGCCTTGCGTTCTTTTCTACAGTTTCAAGAACTACATGAATTTAGAACAAGTGTTCACATCAGTCGTTATGCGTTTCGGCAGATCGAGTTGAAGACGCAGACTCGCAACTTCGATAATACTATTCTATGCGCCGGCACGATGCAACATTTAGTGGTTTTCAGCATTGCTTGTAGATTCAGAGTCTCTGTCGAATTTAGCTCTTTGGTATTTTGAACAGGTGGGAGGAATGCTTTAACGGCTTGACTTTTCTGTCTTAGACTTTGATAGATAAATCCGTCTATCGCTATTCCGGCTTTGCGTTCTTTTATTGATGTTTAGGATCGGGTTTACTCTTCTACATCAGCGTATCAAAAGTACAAAAGCATATATATAGTGTTGACCGGAGGTCGAATCCCATACCGGGCAGTGAACTTCTCTCACGAATACAGCGAGTGTTGACGCAGATGGACCAAACTGGTCTCTCACGAATCGAGCTTGGGAATGTCTCGCGGGCAGGTGCGGTCAAAATCAGCAGTGTCGATGGGACCTCTATGTGGATCCGGGAGAAGGTTGCAATGGACAAGAAAGTCTCCACTCACAGAGTCTATGTTGCAAAGTTCATCGTGGTCGCGTTGCAGCTTATTGAGATGATCAGCTACGAGGAGCCACGAAAGCTTCGAAAGATCCTCTACATCTTGGGAACGAAGTTGCTCAAGCACGAAGCCATCAAGGCCATCATCCGGGATTGGGCCATCACGCTGAATGTCCATCCGTGGAGCCTGGGCGTAACGACCGAGGAGAAAGGCCACGTTACCATACCCCCGGGCCTGACCATGACTTGTGCAATCATCGACAACGTCTTCAAGCCCACCGTCGTCGAGAAACGAGGTCTGAGAGGCTCTGAGGTGTTAATCCCGTCTCGGATCCAAGGTATATCGGTGAAGGCAAGTTCAGGGCCAAAGCTACGGGCCATCGCTGTCTTCGAGCACCAAAACCTGAACTTTGAGGCTGCAGCCGTCAAAGAACACATGGCGGACGTATTGCTTGTCCAGGTACGCCATCAAGAGGGTGTACGAGCATTACAGAATCTACGCTGACTGTTCTGCAGACTGGCGGTTACCCATCCTTCTCAGTCCGAGAATTCCTGAATCTCCTCTGTTCCCATGCCCACCTACAGTCAACACCCTTCCTGTTCATGAGCGACCACGACGTCTATGGGTTTGATGTGTACAACGTACTGAAGTATGGGTGCAAGGCGACCGCGTGGGCCTCTCCTACGATGGTCTGCCCCCGGCTGCAATGGGCTGGTCCCACGATCGCAGACCTGGAAGGACAAGTCGAAGTCTACGCACCCATGCACCGCGAAATGCTAAGGAAAGCGGATACCACGGTGACTGAGCATCGGGCTGTGGCTATGGAGCAGGAGTGGAAGGCTTCCACGCTGACGAAACTGAGGAACAAGATGAAGAGCAAGCCCCTGGCGGAAGACGCGCGCACACGATACAACAATATACTCAAGTCTGGTATTCTAGACATTCGCTGTGAGCGGGAATTTGGCGAAGAGCTGCAAGCAATGGTCGAGAACGAACAGGCAAGTCTTTCCCAGAACCGTGACTTGCGCTTGACTGACCAGGCGCAGCAATTCTCCTTCCTCGATTTCGCTATGGTGCAACCACAGGGGCCGGAGATCTTCGCGGCTGGCAGGATACAACAGCTAGCACCAAGGGACAATGCCGCGGCCGTCACCGTCCCACAGCCTGCCATATCCCAGAAGACCAGAGACTACCAAGCGGCAAGCCGCGAGTCGAGCACGGAGGTGACCTCACAGCAGGTGGCAAAGGCTCGGGAGATGGTGATGGATGAGTACTCGTGAACGAGGGGGGCAACAGGGAAGGGTGGCAGGGCTTTATTGCAGCAGCAGCATCAGCGAGCATAGGCAGGAGGATAGAGAAAACCGGTGACGCCGATCTGGACGCAAAGCAATGACTCGCTGACGCTATATTAAACTGTCCTCATCGCCGTAATCATGAATGCGACCGTTATTGCCTCCGACGTTGTGCTGTCGCACGCATCGTGTAAGTGTAAACCAAACGCCGCGTTGTCCAATATCAATCCTAGAATGCGCCCCGCGAATCTATCCTCTGCCCTCGAAGCAGCAGACTACTCACTCTCCCCCCTTCCACTGTCCTGAACCTCCTCCTCAACGACCTGCGGCGTAGCGAAGTCGAGCGTCATCGGAGCCACGTCCTCATCCATGAGCAAATCCTCCCCATCATACTCGGTGTTGCCGTCGATGACCTTGCGCTGGAACCCATCCAGGAATTCTGCGTCTTCCTCCTTCATAGGCACATCCCCGTTGACCTGCTCCGCCACGCCGTTGCGTTGCTCGACGCCCTCACCACTCAGACCTTCCTCCTCAACCTCCGTCTTCACAGTCACCTGCACCGGCCCAAGCGTAGCCATGCCCATCAGTATCCCGGCCCCAAAGGTCGCATCGTCTTCTGTGCCCAGGAGCGCATTCTCGTCCTCCCCCAAGCCGTTCTCGCTTGGTTCGTTCGAAGAAGACTCCCGTTTGAGAGGCAGGTCGGAGGGGATGTAGGAACCGTCGTCTTCATCTTCGTCCTCTAGGATTTTGCTGGTTTCTCGGGATTCGAGGTCCCAGGGATTAGGAGGCGGGGAGATGGATCGGTCAAGTCGCAGCTCAGGCTCTATGATTGATCAGAAAAGTACCATCTATGGCACGAGGGGGTAGAACTCACCGTCCTCCTCCACTCCTTCGATGGTCTCTGGTACCCAGGTCTCCTCACTATCGGTAGTCCCGATGTCGAGCTGCTGGCGTATTGAGTTGACACGGGAGGTGAGCTCTGCTACATACTCATCGGTGTAATCCTTGTTGTTGAGACCATCCCCTGCGAGGTTGTAGAGAGCCCGTATTTCCTGCTTGACGCTGTCGCTAAAGACTTGGGCAGGGATCAGAGCTGAACTCGGGCGGACCAGCTGACCCCACTCAAGTAGGGTAGATGATAGCTCAGCAACAGCGTTGTTGACTTTGGAATTGCTTGCTGCATTGTTGGCTGAGCGGCGTCGTCTAGTATTCAGCTCCAACGCTTTCTGCGCGGCCTCCACCAATTCGATCTTGCTAAACAGGTCCTCGGTGATTTCGCCGTCAACAGTCTCAAGATCACGAAAGCCTTTGAGTGCTGTTGCCATAGTGAAGTGATGAGGTAAGTAAGTAAAGAAGAAGACTTCAGAAATCGAGTAGATGAGGTAAAACGGCGTTGTGTAATGTGATTCGAAGCAAAGCACAAGGAAGTCAGGCGTACGAAGTTAAAGCAATCAGAGCGTCAACGCATAGGACTTAAGGTCTTGCAGCCGGAGGTTTGGAAAATGTAGAGGTAAAAAGGGTAGATTAGCAGGCTGCTTGGAGGTTGTAGGGGTAAAGGGCAGAGTAGCAGAGTATTCGGAAGATATAGACGTGAAGGGTAGAGTGGTGGGGTGTTATGTGAATGGTTGTTGTGTAACTGAAGATGAATAGTTGAATAATTCACAATCACACCTTTATCTCGGTCGCTCAACCAGGCTACCTTTCACACTCCTTCTGACCTAGCCTCCTACACAAACCTCTTCCTCTACCTTTACGAACCTGCACTTCTGCCATCAAGAGCAACGACCTCTGCGTCCGAGCACGTTGCCCTACTCATCCGTACTAGACAGAACGACTTGATCAAGCCTTTGCCGGACCTTGCCCATCAATCGGTACTACCCATTTCGACAGCAGCACCTGCGAGCAACAGTGAGATTCACAGAAGCAGACCAGCAAGTACCACACCCAGGAGCGTGAGGGAGATCGAGCTGACATCTCAGCAGTATTATTCGCTACATCCACTCACCACCACCATGGGCAGCCGAGCACACCGAGCACACCGAGCAGCGGCGGGACAGACCGATGCACCGGCTCAGCAGATCGAGGAACTTGCATTCAACACAGCTGGCCATGCCATGCATGTGCCTGTGCAGTTCCACCACCAGGTCATCAACGCCTACAAACCAAACTCCACCCCGTACAACAAGGCCATAGAAAAAGCCAAGACGGAGGACACAGAACCGTACAGAGAGAGTCTGGAGTTCACGGAGAAGGAGCGCGGCGAGCAGGAGCTTGGGATGGATCGCTTCTTGGTTGTGGGCTTTGTCCCGAGGCAGTTCAACAAGCAGGTCCACGGCAAAGCCTTACCGGGAAAGCAGGGTCCGCCTGTTGGTACGCAGCCACCGGTGAACATCATGAGAGAGGACTTACCGTTGCTCGCGGTGGTCAAGATTGCGGAGAAGGAAACGACAAGCTTGAAGTACTGGTAAGTAACTTTCGGAGCATCTACTACCCGTTTCTGAGCTGTGTCCGCTCCCAACGGACTCACTGTATTGACTGAAAGGAGGAATGCTGACTCCAGAACTTACCCTCTTCAAGAAGCGTGGGACGTGCCAGAGCTGTGTCCGCTCCCGAAGCAGGCACCTCTGCTCATTGTGTTGACGGAAAGGAGGAATGCTGACTTCGAAATTTACGCAGGGTCCTCCTGAAGCCGAAGACAGGTCTCTGCACCCCCCACACTGTCTCCCAGATCGAAGTCTTCTTCCTGAAAGACTTCAGAGAGAATGTCGGACAATTCAAGCTGCGTGGCCCGGCATGGTCCAAGCTTGTCTCGGATGTGGCTCTCAGTTTTGCGCAGACTGCTGAAATCCCCTCCGCGAAGCAGCAACGCTACAGACGAGCGAAGGACATCACGAAGCTGGTCCTCGAGCCTGGCATGTCCTTTATCAACGAGCTCGTCGCCCTCACTCTTTCCTTCGAGAGGTACAGGCAACCGTGGCATTTGCAGGAGCTGCGGAGTGTTCTCGAGGTGGTGCAGGAGGATATACGATTCCAGCCAATGCCTGCTTACTGGGGTCTTAGGAAGTTCGCGGACCTGGGCGAGGTGTTGACGGAGGAGGACGCAGAGAAGGTGGTAGAAGATGTGCAGGATCTCTGGAAGGACGTGGCCGTGACTGTCTCTGCGGTCCTCAAGCTGAAGGTAAGGAGTTTCCGTTACCCCTTGCCCCCAAAGCATGCAACTCTACTCATTGCTTTGACGGAATGGAGGATTGCTGACTCCGGAACTTACCCAGGTGCGTAAGTTTCGGAGCAGCGTTTTCAAGAAGCGTGGGACATGTCTGAGCTGTATCCGCTCCTAAGCATGCAACTCTGCTCATTGTATTGACCGAAAGGAGGATTGCTGACTCCAACACTTAGGAAGGTCTAGTCGTAGGACAAACTTTCCTGAGCTTTCGGTACTTGCGAGGTTTCATCGCCCAAGGCTGCTTCGCACTGACCAAAGCCGAGACCAAAGGCAAGATCCCCGATCTCGTCAAGTTGACTAAGAATACCCTAGAGCACACTGAACGCATCATGGGACCCGTTGAATCGACGCCGTCGATTGTGACCGATAACGAGGGTGCGCTGCTGGCTGCCATCACGGCCAAGGTCACGGAAATCAAGGAAGCGGGTAAGCGTTTTGATCTTGGAGTCAAGCAGATCGCCGGTGATGCCGGTCCTGATGCCACACTGGTGGACATCTGGGGCAAGTATGCGGACGCGCTGGACACGGACTCTGCTAAGAAGGCGTTCTTCGAAGCAGTGAGATACCTGGCGTCGGAGGTGAGGACTCGTGAAGAGGGTCTTTATGGGATGGTGCTGGATCTTTCAAAGGTCCTGGATGAGATGAAGTTGATCAAGGACGACTAAGTAGGCGGCTATGAAAGGTACAGAGCTGCTCGGGTAGTCTACAGTGGCTACAATAATGAGAAGCCTCATACATCACCTGTCGTACTACTGTTTTCTTGTAATGCTCTCATAGTAGTACTCCTTGTAGGTCCTCTTCGTCCCGCTTCCTCATGTTGCTAGAAGTAAAACTGTGGTGTACCGTCCTACCCTGCCTCCCTTACGGTGGTGTATGTGTCTTCCCTCCTACTTCCTCCGCATATACCGATAGCCTTCGGGGAGGGCCGTCGTGGTAAAGCTGTAACGGGAACGCTGACCGCAGGAGGCCCCTTTCACTCCGGCCTTGCAACTCTGTATGTATCTTTCCAATCCTGCCCTGGACCGTAGCGGACACCACGAATCTTCTTCAAGCAGACCCTTCTAACAGCGTGTCTGTCTTCTCTGTCCCGCTATGTTGATAGTGTACGGGGAGGGTTGGAGAGGCGCCGGCAAGACTTAGCTGACCCAAGAAAGCGAGAAGGTCAGCGCGGACACCGAAAGGAAGCCAAGCTGTCATAGCTGAGGTCATCACTTACCATGCAAAGGTCCTCGCAGCTGCCCGGGAGGAAGGAGCCGACTGGCTGGAAGGAACTGCTGGCTGGAAGGAGCTGCTGGCTGGAAGGAGTTCCTGGCTGGAAATAGCTGCTCGGAAAGACCTATGGCTGCGAAAAGGTGTCTCGAGAACGCCAAAGGCGTCCAGGCACCAGGATTGCAGGCCTGAGACCGAAGGAACAGAGCAGGTATACCGGGACATCCACCTCAATCGTGCCCAGCTTCGCTGTCTGCCATGGAAATGCCTGTCATCCACTTCCCCAAACCAGCGGTGTGGCACAGGAAAAGCTCCTCAGGTGGTATGAGGATGGTAAAGTCGTGGCGTAGGGTAGGCCTCTGAACCGACGAGTACGCAGGTAGATCACTTCAGCGTCCAGAGCCTGTCTGGGTCTTGTCCGGGCGTGACCAGGCTTGCTCGTCCTAGCTTCTCCAGACTCGCCAAACGTTCCATCAACACGTCTGCAAGGCTGGCTAGAGGAGAGAGCCCGCAAAGCAGTTACAGGGAGATAGTCTTGGGATGTTGGAGGATCGCTGCTGGAGGGTTGGGACCTGGAAAGCACGAAGGTAGGTCAGCGTACACTCTCGTATATCTTATGATTGCGTCTTGCCATTGAGCTTGCCCTGCCGCTGTCATCATGGCTCCCAGGAGTCGTCCGGCTTCCCTTCTCTTGCTGCTTTGGTCTCTCTCTTGCTGCTCGAATGCGCCTGGTGCGGCGATGCGAAGGTTTGGGCGACGGCGGCAGTTCATCGACAGCACCGATTCCGATATCCCGAGCCTGTTACCAGATGGCGGTATCATTGATGCGTCGCCAGAAGACGGGAGTGGGCCATTACTCGAGGGTACAGTGGCCGACCGGCGGTGTTACTTGGAGCCAGGGAAACCGCCAAGACGTTGTTTTGGCAAGCAGTTTCGCCAATTTCCAAATCGTCAAGTTGCCAAACCGTTGTTGTGTTGCAACACTCTTTCTCGCAAACCAACAACAACGTTAGTATTATTATCTATACTTTCTACTTATAATTTGTATTAGAATTAAGTATTTTTAATAGTAGTTTGCAATAATATTAGATTTTAAACTATCTAAAACAATCGACTAATTAATAGAGTTAACTAAATTACTTTTATTGTTAATCTAATACTATTAACTATAATTTTATTTATTAATTTTTGTCTAATAGATATTTCTAACTTTTAATACAATTAACTTAATCTTATATATAATTAATAGTATATTATTGTTGTTATTGCTATTGTTAGAAACTAGACTTGAAATCTCTATTAAAGAGATATCTAAATTAATAACTAGATAGAACTTAAGTCTATACTAGATTTAATATATAGAACAAAAGACAAGAAAAAAAAAAAGAAAAATAAAACAATATTAACTATATAAGATTGTAGACTTTATATTTAGCAAAAATTAATTTAGATCTAATTTAATCTAATTTAGATCTAATTAAAATTAAACTTAGAAAATTAAGCAAAATTAAAATAAAAAGTTGTTTAATTAATAGATATAATTAACAAACTATTAATCTAATATTATAACAATAGTTTCTCTCTATAAGATAGAGCTTTTGCAAGACAATTAAATAATATAGTAAACTATCGAAGAATTAAAAAATCGAAAATCGAGAAAATTTCGAGAAACAAAATAGAACAAAACAAAATAACTAGATTTATTAAATTAAATAAATACAAAACAAAACAAAAGTAAAATAAGATATTTAGATTTATTAAATTAAGTTAAAATAAAAAACAATAAAAACAAAACAAAATATCTAGATTCAATAAATTAGACAAAATAAAAAAAAAATCTTTGTTATCTAAATAAGATTTAAACAAAACTAAATAAAATTAGATTAACTAAGTTAAAACTAAATATATTTAAAATAAAAAAATACTATTAAGACAAAATAGAAAAATCTTTGCTATCTAAACAAAATCTAAATAAAACTTAATATCTAGATTTATTAAATTAGATAAAATAAAATAGAAAAATCTTTGCTATCTAAGTAAGATCTAAATAAGATTAGATTATCTTAGTTAAAACTAAATATATTTAAAATAACAAAATACTATTAAGATAAAATAGAAAAATCTTTGTTATTTAAATAAGATCTAAACAAGATTTAGACAAAATTAAAGATACTATCTATTCTTCTTAATATTAATAGTTAGAAATAACGTAGAATACTATATATAATCTCTCGATAATAGAATTTACTAAATAATACTTATTAAGAGTTTGTTAACAATTATTTAGAAAATTAAAAATTTATTAAATAGAAAAATAATTTTTTTCAGTTAATATAGTATTTAAGCAAGATAGAATTAAAATATCTATTATATTTAAAATTTAGAATACTATTAATATATTAAGATTTTTTGCTATTTTTAATAACAATAGATTTACAAGATTTCTAATACTATTTAGATAGAAAATCGATAACAATATAACTAATAAAAGTAGTATAAAAAACAAAATAAACTTTTATAGATATAGATAATTTAAGCTCGACAACTAGAGAATTTCTTTTAAAAATATATTTTATTTTAAAAAAATTAATATAACAATTATTTAGTTTAATTGCAAAATAAATAATATTAAAATTCTTAATATTAAGTTAAACTTTATTATTTGCAAAATATCTAGAACAAAAATAACAAAAACAATTAATATTAAATTTATAGATAGTTTAAGCAACAAATATTTTATTGCGTAAATACTAAATAAGTTTTTTTATTTTCTAAATAAAATCTTTGATATTAATTAATTAAATTTAAATCTAAATTGTAAAATTAAATAACAAAAATTCTAAAAACTTAAAATCTAAATATAAATTCTAATTCGAATTAATTAGAAAAAGCAAAACAAAAATTGTAAATAAAAAAGTATTATTAACAATAAATTCGATATTTAAAAACTATTTAGTTTAGTTGTTCTATATATAGTTAACAAAAATACAAAAATAATATTTTATAATAGTATTAACTTATTTAATCTAACTATTAGTTTCGAAATAATATATAATAGATAATTTAATATTAACTTTTAGTATTTAATAGAGATATTTTTAAATATCGAAAATAAATTGTATATCTTAATTAGATACAAAAAACTTAAATAATTTGTAATATTTTTAGATATAAATATAAAAGCAATTAATTGCTTTCTTTATTTCTATAGAAATAATTAAAACTAAATATCTTATTTTAATAAAACAATTAATAAAAACAAAAATATATCTATATATAATATCTATAAAGATACTAGACAATAAAGAATCTATATAGTTTATAAAAATATTATATTAATAATATTTAAAAATAAAAAGAGAATATAACTATTTTTGCGTCTTTTATCTAGAAGACTTAAAACAAATATATATATAATAATTTTATATAAAGCGCTAAATATATTTATAGATATTAGATTATTAATAAACTTAACAAATTAATTTATAATATTTTGCTCTTTTTAAATAGTTATTAACAATACTATTATAAATAAATTAAATTATACAAAAACAAAAATAATTTAAGTTAAAAATATATTTTCTTTCTTAAAAATACAAAAAATTAAAGTATTTTTTATACTTAACTAGAAAAATTCTATTATAATAATATATTTTATTGTAAAGCGCTTTAAGTATTTAAGATACAAACTAATTATTAATTTTAACTTAATTTTATAGAATTTAAATAAAAATATTTTCTAAATTTTTGTCAAAATTTGAATTTTTTTAATTTAACTAAAATTTGATATTTTTAATATTAAATTCTTCTATATTTAACTCTATCGAAACTAATATAACAAAAAAAGTAAAAAAAACTAAAAAAAATATAACTAAATAAAATTTAAAATAATAGCTTAATATTAAAAATCTTTAACAATCTTAAAATCTAAAATATAAATTTTTAAAATTATCTAATATTAATATAGATATTAACAATCGAAAGTATTTTTTTTCTTAAAAAGATTTTTTAAGCAATATATAAAAATATTTGATTTTTTGTCGATTTTATTAGAGCAATATATAATTTAATAGTTAAATTAAGATAGAAACTTGCTTTATTAAATTTAACAATAACTTAGTTACTTAATTAATATAAAATATTTAAGATTTTTATAATTTGTAATTACTTTAACTAAATAGATTAAACTTTTAAGTTTAAAATATTCTTCTTCGAATATACAAACAATAGTTATACATTTTTTATTATAAATTTTATAGTTATATTTGATTAAATTGTATTTCTTAAAAAAATAAATAACTAAATAAAAAACTCTCTTTTTATTGTATTAAGAAAAAATATTTTTAAATATATAATTTGAAGTATCGATTTCTATTATAATCTTATAATTTAAATTGTAGTAACAAAATATTATATTAAAAATAAAGACTTTCTTTAAAATAGTAAATACTAATTAATATTTTTTGAATTAAACAAAAAATTAATTTTTTTTAATTAGATAAATTAATAAAATAGCTATTTTACTATAGTTGTAGATAAATTTTCTATAGAAGTTTGCAAATTCTAGAAAGCTTTAAATATTCTTAATATTAATTAGAGTAAATTAATTAACAATAATATCTATTTTTACTAAGTCTATTTTAATTTTTTCGATAGTAATTATTAATTCTAGATACAAAACTTAAGTAACGTAAAACTTGTATTTAATTATATCTACTTGTAAATTTGCTTTGCGTAGCTTTCGAAAAATAAGTTTAATATAAATTTTGTATTTTAGTTTATTATTACTATAGATTAAAATATTATTTAAATAAACAATACAAAACTTATCTAGAAATTCTTAAAAAGTCTTGTTAATATATTTTTGAAACAAAATAAATCTATTATATAGATTGAAGAGTATAACAAAATACTCGAAAAATTTAAAACAAATACAAAAAACAATAAAAGCTTTATTTTCTTTTCAAATATATAGTTAATTAAAGACTAAAATAATATTTAGCTTAATAATAGATTTTAATTCAATTAAAACAATTTAATATCTTAAAAATTAGAAATAAAAAATATCTATTCTTAATTGTAATAGTATTTAGATCTCTATAGTTTATATAGAATCTAAATCTATTTTCGAATTTTTTAATAAAGAGAACAAAAACTACTGTTTAAAAACAACTAACTTAAATAAATTTTTTGCTAAAATTCTTATTTAGATAGTAACAAAATTCTAGAGCTTTATTATAGCTTATATTGTACAAAATAGAGACTAAAAATTAAATATCTTTTTTAAAATAAATAGCGTAATTGTAAAAACAATAGAGAGACAAAATATTTGTCTCTTTCTTAAAAAAGATATTAAGAAATTCGAAATATCTAAAAAATAGAATTGTAGCTAAATCGATATTCTTAATTTGTCGATAGTATTCTAGATCTTCTTAAGTAGTAAAAGTTATTAAATAAAATTTCTTTTTTATTTGATAAAGTATTAGACAATAATCTCGATTATAAATATTAATCTTAATATTTTTATAAAACAACAATAATTTTAAAAAATTTAATAAATTAGAAATCTAAACAAGATTTAATTTAGATCTAAACAAATTCTCGACTAAATTTAGAAAGATATCTATCTCTTAAAAAATAATATTAAAAATTTTAATATTTTTTGCGCAAATAATATTATTAAATCTATAAGCTTTTAACTTAACTATATTAAATTGTATAAAAAATTGCTTAGCTTATTTTATATATTGTTCGATAAAGATTTTAAAAAACAAAAAATTTTAATATTTAATTTTCGAAAAGTATCTTTTCTAAATAGTTTGAAAAATACAACTAGAAACTTCTTGCTTTAGACTAGACAAAACAAAACAAAACTTAAAATTAAAATAAATAGATTATTTTTTGTAAACAAAACTAAATTGTTTCTAAAAAACAAAACTAAATTGTTTTTTACAAATAGATTGCTTCTTAAGAATAAGACTAAATTGCTTTTAAAAAGTAAAGCTAAATTGCTTTTTATAAACAAATTACTTTTTATAAAAAACTAGAATACTAGATATTTTTTAATAAAACAAATTTAAACTAAACAAAAAAATTTAATTGTTAAAAGTAATAGTAAGAATATTTTAATCTTAAAGCTTCTATATATTTTGAAACTCTTTAAAAAATAGAAATTCTTTTTCTTCTTAAATAGTATTATAAATTTTAACAAACAATTAACAATAATATTTAAGACAAAAAAAAGAAAATATAGTAAAAATATTATAATTAAAGTTTATATTAATAGAATAACAACAAAATTATAATAAATCTATAACAATAGAATACTAATTAAATTTAGTAATATAAAGAAATAGTCTCTTAATATAATTGTCGAGAATTATAATAGTTTCGACAATATAAATAATATTATCTATTAAAACTACTTAATTATTAAAATCTCGAAATCTAAAAAAGTAGATTAATTAATAAAAAAGAAAATTATTGTAATATTATAGCGTTTTTAACGTGCTAGCGTCTTAGAATATAGCAGAATATATAATTCTAGATATCTATAGAAGTTCTAAATAATATAATATTTCTTTCTAATTAGATAGCAAGAAACAAACTCGTATATTATAGCAAGTATTAGATAGAAAGAAAGCTTATTTCTTTTTGTTTTTCAAACAATTAATTTTACTACTTTCTACTCTATATAGTTGAAATATAGTAATACAAATCTATTATATCTTATATCTTTTATATTTTAGTATATTAGCAAAAAGCAAATATATTTGTATTTTACAATTCTAATTGTTTTTTTTTCGAAAAGAAAAATTTAAGATATAATAGTATTATATCGAATTATAATAGTTTAAGCTACAATAATTATTTAACTACTAAATTAAAGTTTAAAGACTTTAATATTTTTCGAAACAATAATTGTTTACAAAATGTTGATAAAAATAATTTGTATTAATATAATAATAGTAAAGAAAAGAGTTTAACTACAATTAAAGCTTTAACTTTATATTAATAGATAAAAATTTTAATAATAGAGATTTAAGATTTGCAAAATATTTAGCAAATTTAAACTATAATAATTGAAAAAATAAATTTTTAAATTTCTTAATTTATTATTGTATTGCTATTAATAATATTTAAATTTCTAAAGTTTAAGAAACTAAAACTATATAAAAGTTAAAGTATAAATAAGTATACTATTTAATTTTAAAAAATTAATATTAATATAATACAATTTTCGATATACTTTATTATAAATAAGAACAAAATTCTCTATTCTCTATTATTTTTGAAAAACAATATTGCTATTTAATAATATTTAAAAACAAGCAATAGCGCTAAGTTAAAGAACAAGATTTTTGAAGAATTTAGAAAATTTCTATTAAATTTAATAATTAAATTTGCTAATTGTTGTTTTCTTATCTACAAAAGATAGAAAATTGCTAAACAAAAATTAGATTAAAAAACAGTTATCTTTAAAAAATATTTAAATAAATTAGAGATTTATCTATTATTATTTTTAGAAAAATATAGAATCTATATATTTCTAACTAAATTTAAATTAAACTTAAAAATAAAGATTCTAGATATTAATATAATATTAAATACTTGCAATAAGTTTTTAACTATAACTATTATATAAAAACAAATACTAAATTGCACTTGCAAAACAAATACAAACAACTTCGAAAATTAATAAATTACAAAAAACTCTAATATTTCTTTAGACAAATTTTATTAAAATTGTTGCTTAAACAATATTAACAAATCTATTAAAAGCAAAAAATTATATATTTTTAAGAATTTGTTAATATTGTACAAGCAAATCTACGAGATTAGTAATGCAAACTATTTAAAAAGTATTAAATATTTTAAATATTATAAAAAGAAATATTACAAAATAGATTATTTTAATAAATATAAATAAAACAAATCTATTGTTGCTATTGTTATTATAATAGATATAAAAAAAGATTAAGCTTTGTTAATATCTTGCAAACAAAACAAAAAAAACAAAAATAAATAAAAATAATAAATTCGATTTTAATAAAAAAATAAATTTAATTTCTTAATAACAAATATCAAATTACAAATCTAGTCGATTTAAAAACTAAAATAAATCTTATTAATTATATTTATATAATACAATAAGAATTGCAATCTATATTTGCTATTTTATCGATATTAGATTTTCTTAATAGCAATAGCTATTTCTGTTACAATATTTATAAGTTAATTTATTACTTAATTAACTTATAAAATTAATATTAAAAATATACTATTTTGTTCTACTTAGTAGAATATATAAATTTTGATCTTATATTAGATATATTAATGCTATTTAAATAAGATATATTAATTAATTCGAAAATATAAAGCTAACAATTTAAAATTTTAGATAAAAAATTAAAGATAGTCGATTTTAAATAGTTTGTTTTAAATCTTGTTAAATATAATATAGTTTATACAATTATTTGCGTTAATATTACAAAGATATTAGACAAAAAATTAACAAAATCTAAGATTTTCAAAGAATTAAGAAATCTAAAAAATATCTATAATAATAAATTAACTAAAATTCTATTAAAATTAAAAAGAGAAAATTACGCTATTAAGTTTTAGAACAATAAAAAGTTATTGTTTATATTTCTTTATAATTTTTTACAAAATAAGCTAGCAATACTTCGACAATATTTCGACAATATATTAGTAAAAGATTAAATTAAGTATTTAGTTTTGTCTATAGATATCTTTATTCTATTTGTATTAAAATCGAACAATAAATTATATTTATATATTAACTATAGAAATCTAAATACAATTATTATTAAATTTTTTTATTTATTGTCTCTAATTATAAAAACGTTAAATTGTCTATACAAAGCAAAGCGTTTTATTGTCTTAAATCTAAAAAATGTCTACTATTATATTTGTATTAAATACAACAATAAGTAAAAGATAGTATTTTGTATATACTATAGATATTTCGAGTATTAAATTATACTATTTAAACTAATAAATATACTCGCAATTTTCTAGATCTATATTAATAAAATATTGCAAAAACTAATTAATATAATTTGTATAATCTATATAGATAATATATTTATATATAGCAATAATTTAATAAAGCACTAATATTATATTAGACAAATATTAAAATATCTTTGCAAATATTTGCTATATATTAATCTAAAAAAGTATAAGTTTAATATTACTAAAATTAAATTTCTAAATTTTATTGTATTTTTAGAAAATATATAGATAAATTCGAAAAGAATTAAAACAATTAAGAAGTAATTTAAATCGAAAACTTACTATAAGTTTTAAATATCTCTAAGCTTTGTAAACTTTTATAGACACTTTATATATTACTATTCGAAAAAGTTGTTTTTCTTATTAATCTATTAAAAGAAAGTAAAAATAACAAAAAATTTAATTCTTTTGTTTAATCGAATAAAGTAGAGCAATATTTTATTAGCTTTGCAATATTTTTATATCAATTTTACTATTTTGTTACTATAATTCGAATAAGAAAATAAAAATAAAGACTAACGTATCTAATTTTGCAATTGCAAATATTCTAAGTTAACAAAATAATAATAGAAATTAACGTTTAATAATATTCTAATTGCAAAAGATAATTTTAACAAAGCAAAATTATAAGATATATAATTAGAAACTACTAACTATTGTAGTCGCTTTTAAGCAATAAAGATATTATCTAAAGAGCAATACTTATTTTATTAAGATATAATCGAATTATAATAATCTTAGAAAATTTATAAGTTAAAAAAAGTTAAACTTAAAACAAGTTTGCTAAGTACTTAAGTTAGTTATCTATAATTTTGAAATCTTTTATTGTTTAAATAAAAAAAATTCAACAAATAGATTGTTGAGATATTTCGATTATAAAAAGATTTTATTGTTAAATACAAAATTATTGTTAATATTGCAAAACAAATTAATATTATTATCTAACAAAGATTTGCTAATACAAAGCAGACAAAAAATATTAAATAATTTAATTTTTATATTTTAAAATAAACTAGCGCTATTGTTTAACAAAAAGTTGTTAACGCAAAGCAAATAAAAAATATCAAATAATCTAATCTTTGTATTACAACTAGCAAAAATATTTATTAGTAGCGCAAAGATTTTGCAATTATAAAATAGAAAAAAAGTTTTTAAAAAACTAGTATCTCTATTTTAACTAATTAAAGTATAGATTGTTATTTTAAGAAAAATAGTTAAAAATATATTAAAGAAATTGTACAAAAAATCTCAAAAATTAATAAAATTCTTAATAAAAAATCTTTAAATAAAAAATCTTTAAATCGAAAAAATTTAAATCGAAATTAAGAAATTATTTTATTGCAAACAAACAATATAGACTTTAGATTAAAAAAGTTTTGTTAAATATAATAAATTGTTTTATATTTTAAAGAATATAACTATTAGAAAGAAATTAATTTGCAAAAACTATAATAATTCTTTAACAAAATATTTTGAAATTAAAAAAATTCTAAATTAATTTTAACAAAAGTATTTCTAACTTGTTTGCGCTAAATAGATAAAAATATATATTAAAATATATAATATCTATTAATATATCAAAGTTTTTTGTTATAAATTGTATAGTAAGTTTCGATTCTTATTTGCAACAAAAAAGTTATAAAAGAAAATTAATATAAATTTTGTAATAGATTTGCTATCGAGCAAACGTTATAAAATTATATATAACTCGATTTTTATAATAGTCGATTGCTATACAAAAATAATTAAATATATATTTGTAATTATTAGAATTAATATTGTAAAGCTAGCAAAAGTATTTTTTAATAAAATTGTTTTATATTTCGAAATATTAACTAATATAATAAGCAACAAAAAATCTATTTTTACTAGTATCTTTTAATTTGCTATATATTTTTATATACAAATTAAAAAACAATTAAATACTATTTTCTATTCTTAGATAGATAGCTTAATTAAGCAACAAAATTAAACTCTTAAATACTATCTTTGTATTTATACTAATACTAAATAGACAAAATAGACAAATCTATTGTTAATAGTAGAATTTGTCTACAATAATAGTTATTATATTTTAGTCGAAACTTTGTTATTCTATTTAATATACAATTATTATTTGAAAATCTACTATAAAGTTAAGAACAATTTTATTGAAAAAAGATATTATTAATACAAGAATACGTAAAATAATTTTATAATTTAAAAAAAGTTCTAGCAAAATATCTTAAAAACGCTATTACGCAATAGACAAAATACTATAATAAAAAATATAAATTAAAGAGTTTTACTATAAAAAAATTAATTATACTCTCGACTAAAAATCTAAAACAAAAAAAATCTAGTCAAAAAATATTATACAAGTATATTAGATTATTTAGAATTAAAAATAAAAATAAAATACAAATTTACTATTTTATTCTATTTAATATTTATTAAATTTATAATACTTTTTATATTTTATTTCTAAAGTTATATTTGTATTGCGCTAATAATAAGTAGACAAAATAAATATTGCAAGTTTCGAAACTTGTTAACAATAAAATTTAATAAAAGATTAAAAAAATTCTAGACAAAACTAAGTTAAAAAATAGATATAATATAAAATTAAATAAATAAACTAAAACAAAAAGTACAATTAATAGCTAAAAAAAAGTTTCTAAATAATATTAATAAATTGCAAAAAAACTTTAAAAAACAAATATATAGCAAGCAAAAATAGAAAAAATAGTATAATATATATTGCAACAACAACAATTATATTAATAATAATTTACTTAATAAAATATTACGCAATTGTTATTGTATTATTGTTGTATAATTAAGTTATATAGAAAGATCTCTTTATTCTATTATATAAGATATTAAAAATAGTAGAGTTGTCTCTCTTAATATAAATACTTAAAATATAGTTCGAAAACAAAACTATTCTATTATTGTTAATTAGTTAATAATATACTATAATAGTTTAGCAAACTTTTAATATTTTATTAAACTTATTTTAAAACAACTAGAGAAAGCTCTTGAATCTATTTAAAAATAAATTGTTAAATTTTTTAAAATTAATTATAAACAAGTTTTCGAAATTGTTCGAAATACTTATATTATTTCGAGAAAAATAGATTGCAAAAAATCTATTTTGTATAGTTTTTTCTATTTTCGCTACAAACTTGCTTTTACTATCTATATATATTTTTGTATTTTTTATTTTCTAAAAATATATAAGCAAACAAAGTGCAAACAAAATTAAAATAAAACTTATTATATTTTTATTTAACAATCTTGTTAACAACTTAAAATTAATAAGAGATTTTATTATAAAATTATAAGATTTTATAAAAGAATTTTTCGAACTTATTTTATTTAGATTAATAACAAATTTAGAAAGAATTTGTTTTAACTCTATTTTTTTTATTTTTATTAACAATTTGTTCTTGTTTTTGTTTCTATTTTATTTTAAATTCTAAATATATATTAATAAAGTATTAAACAATAGACAAAAATTCTTATTTTTAATATTTTCTTAAAAAATAAATCGATTAATTGTTGTATTTTAGCAAAAGTTTTATTTTAAGTTATTTTTGTTTTTGCAAACTTTTGTTTAAGTTTAACTTAATATTTTTAAACAAAAATTAAATTTTACTTAAGTTGTTAAATACAAAATTAAGTTTAATCTGCTATTAATAAAATAAACTTTTTATTATATTGTTAACTCTTTATTGTGCAAACTATATTCTTTTGTATATATTTTATATATCTAATAATTATACTTTTTATCTTAAGTCTTTTGCAATAATTAATAATAAGATTCTTTATATTATTTCGAAAATATTTAACAAACTAATAAATATTAGCAACTATTATATTATAAATACAAGCAAAATTTATTGCAATATAACAATTTAATTTGCGATAAAAAATTCTACAATAAATATAAATACTTCTTTTTTCGCAAATATATATATACTTGTTTACGCAAGTTATATATAAAAGATTATTACAAACTATAATATATTAATATTGCAAACAACAAAATATTAGAATTGTTTACTCTTTTATTTTTTTAATCTCTTAGAAGATATAGTTAAAGAGACAAAAAAAAGCGAAAAATATATTAATTTAAGATTTGCACTATATATATAAGTTTTATATATTACTATTTTTGCAACAATTTATTTACAATAATAAAGCAACTACAATTAAAAAAAGTATAGAAAGAAAAAAGGAAAAAAAAAGAAAAAGAAAAATATTTATATTTATAGTTTATTTAGTGTCTACGCAATACTAACTCTACTTTAAATTTTATTTAGAATTCTAACAATAACAAACAATAGAGCAATAATATATTATAAACTATTATTATTGTTATTATATTATTCTACAAATTATATTAAATTAAAATATAAATTTATTTTTATTAAATAGAAGACTCTTTTTCTTCTAATTTTTAAAAAAATTTAAGAAGATTTTTAACAAGTTTTTGCAATATTAATATTTAGTAGATGTTTTTGTCTTAATAAAACTAATACAACTTCTTATATTATTGAAAATTAATACTCTAAGAGAGAAAATAACTATAATACTATAGTGTCTCCAATACGCTAACGTTTCAAAATATAGCAAAATATATAATCTCGAATATCTATAGAAGTTCCAAATAGCACAATATCTTTTTCTAATTAGATAGCAAGAAATAGACTTGTACGTTATAGTAAATATTAAATAGAGAGAAAGCTTGTTTCTTTCTATTTTTTAAACAATTAGTTCTACTACTATCTATCTTATATAGTTAAAATATAGTAATACAAGTCTATTATATTTTATATATTTTATATCTTAGTGCGCTAGCAAGAAGCAAATACACTTGTATCTTACAATTATATTATTATGCAAAAAATTTATTAATAAAGATATAAACTAAAACTTTATTATCGATTAAAACTATAGTAGAAATTCGAGATTAAATTTAATATAAAACAAAAAAAACTATTATATAATTATTTTTAAATATAGAATTAAATTTAAAAAGTTTTAAAGCTATTTTAATTAAGAATCTCTTATAAGATTAAAGAGAAAATAAAAACAAAAAAACCAAAAAACAAAAGAATATATAAATTAATTCTTAAGTATAACTTTGCTCAAAAACTAGATTTTTTTTACTAATAACAAAATATTTTTGTTGATAGTAAAAATATTATCTAGATTAGCAAAGCAAAAAAAAAAAGATTTTTTATTAAAAGATTTTTTTGCAATCTTATTCGAATATTGCAACTTGCAATAGTAGTATAACTTTTATTTATTGCAAATTTCTTTAATCTTTAAAATAGCTAAGAATTTGCTTTAAATAATTGCAATAACAAAACTTAAATCTATTAATTTATCAAATACTATAGAGATTATTAACACAAATAAAATAACAAAAACAAAGAAAATAATACAAGATTTTAATAGATTGCTAATTAAAATAAAATTATCTTTTAACTTAATAAAAGCAATAGCAATTGTAACAATACAAAATTAATAATATTTAAATTACTAAAATTTCTTGTTAATCTTAATAAAAACTTAAACTTATTGTTAAAAAATAAATAATTGCTTGCTATTAAGAATTTGTTAAAATATAATAGCAATTTAAATAGAATAATTAATATTATACTTTCTACAATTAATTAATAAAATATTCTCTATTTAAGAATATTCTTTCTTTTAATAGAAAAAATTGTAATATTTAACAAAATTAATAAAGTCTTGTTTTAGAGTTTTGCAAAAATACAAATATATATTTTCTAATTTAAAGAGATTGCTATAGTAGTAACGCAAATTTCGATATTATTTGTCGAAAAAAACAATAATATAAAAACTATTAATTCGATATTAATTTATAAAATTATAGATCTTCTTATCTATAGTAAGTTGTAACTTTGTATAGACAATCTTAATTTAATTAATAAAATATCGATTATAATTATAATTTATATATTGTATAAGATTTTGCTTCTATATATTTAATTAATTCTTGTCTCTCTTGTATTGTAGTATATTGGAAAACTTCTCGAATCTAGAGATAACTTGTCGAGCAAACTTCTTTGCAATAAGCTCGATCTCTAATAAAAGTTCGAGATACTTTATTAAGTTAATAATTGAATAAATATTAATATACTCGAGAAGATTAGATTTTAACGCGTAAAAGCGTTGCAAAAAGTGTAGATCTTTTATAATATTAGAAACTAGACTCGAAATCTCTATTAAAGAGATATCTAAATTAATAACTAGATAAAACTTAGATCTATACTAGATTTAATATATAAAACAAAAAATAAGAAAAAAAAGAGAAAAATAAAACAATACTAATTATATAAGATTGTAGACTTTATATCTAGCAAAAATTAATTTAGATCTAATCTAGTTTAACTTAGATCTAATTAAGATCGAACTTAGAAAATTAAACAAGATTAAAACAAAAAGTTGTTTAATCGACAAATATAGTTAATAAACTATTAATCTAATATTATAATAACTATCTAATCTATATATATTAAGATTAAGATTTATTATATATATTTTATTTTATATAATTATTAAACAAAGCAATTTTAGAATTTTTTAATTAATTAGATTTGTTGTTGTATATTTATATATCTACTACTATAGAAATCTCGAATCTTATATATAATAATTAATATTAGTTTATTATTTATAGAAAATATAGTTACTTTATTATTATTAACTTTATTAAATATTATTTTAACTATTTTTATAAAATTAAAAACAATAGATTATATATAACTTTAACAAAAGTAAACTTACTAAATATTTAAGATTCTTAACAAGTTATTTAATTTTTTGTTAATATCTTAGTTATTTTTTATCTAATTATTAATTTAGAATTTTAATATAATATATTTATATATAAGTTAAACTAGTCTTTTATAAACAAAAACCAACAAACAATTAAGAAATATCTTAGCAAAAAATATATTATTAACTATATAAAAAATAAAGTTAAGTTTGTTGTTATTAATATTAAAGTTATTTATATATAATTCTTTTTTTAATTTTTACTATAAAGTCTTTGCAATTTAAAAGATATTTAAATTATTTATAATAACTTTCTTTCTTATTTATTTAATAATATCGAATTATTTTTTAAGTATAAATATTTTTTTCGATATAAACAATTTATTGTATACAAAAAATATTAACTCTATTAATTTAAGAATACAATATTAAATTAGTAAATAATAATAACTTAAATCTTATATATAATTTCTTCTTAACAATAAGCAATATATTTAGCAAATATTACTATAGATTAAATTTATAAATATTTGTAACTAAGTATAAGAACTCGAAATAAAGAAGAAAAATATTTAAGATCTAATATATATAATATACTTAAGTAAGATATTAAGACTATCTTTTTTTTTTATTTAGAATATATTACTAATATATAAATAAAAAAGTCGAAGTATTTAATTATCGAAAATCTAATTAAGTAAATTGTTGTTTTTAGTCTTAATATTTTGTATATTTATATTATTTAAAAAAGTATCTTTGTTGCTATTAATTAAGTAATCGATTGTATTTTTAACTTATTTAAGAAGAATTATATACAAATTTATATCTTTGTAAATATTTAAAATACAAGTATTATAAGTCGATATATAATACAATAAAACAATCTAATTTTATTTTTTCTAAAGCTAGTAAAAAGCAATAAAAGTTATTAGATACTAATTATTTGTTATTTTTAATAACTTTCTTTTATTAAATAATATATAGAGCAAATTTAAATTTTAAGAGATTTGTTGCTAGCAATTAATATTAAGCAATTTAGTTTAAAGAATTGCTTGTAAAAGTTTGTTATTAAGAAAGATAAAAATTTGAAAAAAAATATTAAGTTTTTAATCGAATATATAAAAGAGTTTATAGATAAAATTAATTGTTTGTTCTTTGTTTTAATTTACTTTAACTAATATATATTTATTTTTATTAATTCTATAATTAAATTTATAACTCTATATATTATTAACAAAAAAAATATATAAATTTAAATCTTGTATTTCTTGTTTTTTTAAGCAAATAAATTTATTATATATAGCTCTAATTAGACTGATCGCGTCGAGTCGGGTTATCGAGTTCGAGTCGAGTACTTGATCCGAATCGGATCGAGTCGATTCCAAAAGTTGAAATCGAAAAGTCGATTCGATTCCTAGAGTCGAAATCGATTATTCGATTCGATTTCTAGAGTTAGAATCGAAACTCGACTCGAAAAATCGATCCGAATTGCCAAGACTTTTAATTAAATAATTAAATAATTAAATAATAGTATCTATAATATCTATAGATGCAAATTAATAAAATTATACATTAATTTTTTTTTTAATATTTCAAAATTTAAATAGCATCTATAGATCTATAGATACAAATTATACATTAATATTGATTTTTTAATATTTAAAAATTTAAATAGCATCTATAGATCTATAGATACAAATTATATATTAATATTGATTTTTTAATATTTAAAAATTTAAATAGCATTTATAACACTTATAGATATAGATAATATATTATAGTAATATATTAATATTATTATTTTCTACAATTAATTAATAATTATTTTAAATTTATAGAATTTGTCTAAAAAACTAAAAATTAAAGTTTTTTTCTAAAAATAGTAATTCTTGGTATAATAACACAATTTTTTGATTTCTTGACAATTCGATTCGATTTCTAATATTGGAATCGAAAATCGATTCAAGTTGTATTAATTTGTATTTAAAATATTAGGAATCGACTTAGATTTTAAGTCGATTCCTAGAATTAAAATTGTCGAGTCGAGTCGATTCCAAAAGTTGGAACCGAAACTCGATCCGACAATTAGTCTAGCTCTAATTTCTAAAATATTATCTATAAAAGTTTTGTTAGTAATCGAAATTACAAATTAATATAAAGTAAATATTTTGCAAATAATATATTTTGTTTCTAAAAAATTTAAATGTTTTTTCGATTTCGAAACTTATTTAATAGTAATTGCTCTACTAAATAACTAGCAATAATTTAATACTTTATTTAATAATTATTGCTAATAAAAATTATATATAAATTATCTATTATAATATATAGTTAAATCTAAAGATTTAATATTAGAAATTCTATTTTTTTCTTAAGTTAATTAGTTAGATTTGCGAAAAATTGTTGTTACTAAATTTGTATAAAGTATTAAACTTTATTATTTATAATTTAATAAACAATTTAATTAATTTATATTTAAGAAATTATTTTTTTAATAATTTTTGTCTCAAACTATATATAGTTTAAGATTAACTATTTAATTGTATATAAATAAATTTTAGTTTAACAAATTGTTTTTTATAAACTTATAATAATATTAAGTTATTATATAAATTTGTTGTTAATTACTATTTGCTAATTAATTAAAGATTTCTATATTTAATTAGTATATTAATTTATTAAATTTTCGATTTGTTTTTTTGTTATAAAAATTTAATAGATATTATTTAATATAATTAGAAGTTCTTATATAATTTGTATTTTTTATATAGATTAATAGTTCTAATTACAAACTATTACAAATTTAAGTAGCAAATAAATATTTATTTAATTATATACTTTTTTTTTAGTTATAGATTATCTATTTGTTTGCTATCTAATTTATATTCTTTACTTTATATATTTTCTTTAGTTTTATATATAGTTAATATTTAATTCGAACTTTTTGTTTTAAAATTAAGATTATATATAATTAATTAATTAGTTTAATACTTAGTATAAACAATAGAGTATACTAATACTCTCTACTATTATAATAATTTGTAATTATTGTTATATTATTATTGTTGTAAATTGTTATTTTCTATATAGAAAGATTTCGAAACTATATAATATACAATAGAATTTCGAACAACAATTGTTGTATATTAATATTAACAATTTCTTTAACTTAAAACTTAATACTCTTTTTAACAAAAATAAGCTTATAAATATATTGCAAAATTCTAGTATTAGATTATACAACTAATAGATCTTATATATTATCTCTATTAATTAAATTAACTACAATAACAATATAAATCTATATATAAATATAATAAACTCTTTATTAATTATTTATTGCTAAATTAGTTAAAACTAATATTAAAATATTATATAACTATTTGTTACTCTTATTACTATTAGTAGTTATAAATATTCTTTCAGTTAAAATATTTTAATTTTATTGCTATTAGATAAATAATATAAGATAAAATTGTATTTTAAGATTTGTTACAATCTCTAAAAGTAGTCGATAATTAAAATTATATTTTAATAGATTTTAACTTGTATATAATATTTTAAAGTCTAAATTAATATAATAGATTAATTATAATTATATACAATTATCTTAAGATTATAATTATAATATCTATTAAAAACAAAAAAATTCTCTTATTTATAATACTATTGTTGCTATTAAATATACAAATTATTTTAATAATTATTTCTCTAATTATATTATAATAAGATTTTCTTTATTGCTATTAAAAGTAATATATTGTTTGTATCTACTATAATATTAATATTATATTATAGCAAATATATATTATATTTAAGCTATTACTAATAAACATTAAAATTATTATTATTTTTAACTTTCTAATCTTTATATACTTTCTATATATTATAAATTGTCTAAATTAAATTATATTAAACAAGATTTATCTTTTATTTATAACAAAATACTATTGTTGCAAGATTATTATTATTAAAATATTTTATTATATTTTTTGTTTATTTGTTTATATAATAACAACTTTGTTTTTTTCTATAAAGTAAAAGATAAAGTTTCTATTATATTTTACTTAATATAAAATTCTTTATATTAGTAATAACTATCTTAATCTTAAGTATTGTATACAATAATTAAATACTATTTAATATATCTTTCAAAAAAAAGAAGTTAATATAGAAGATAATAAAGATTTATCTATAGAATCTTTAAAAGTAAAAAGTTGTGCAAAATATTTATAGAATCTATTATATTCGAATTAAAACAATAGAAATTTAAATAATAAAATACTTATAATATAATTTCTATTACAAAGATTTAACTCTTAAGATATAATAAAAGATAAATATTATATAGAGTAAAAAAATATTCGATAAATATTTAGTAATTATAGCAATATTTAATATTAATATATATTATTTTAGTATTTATTAAATTCTCTATATTAATATATTAAATAATCTTGTTAATTATAATTAAGAAATTAATTGTATTAATTGTATTAATTATAATAAACTATATATAATATATTTAATACTATTATTAACTTGCTAAACAATTTTCTAAAATTAGAACTACTTAAGTAATTTTCTTATACTAAATTGTTAAAATATAATTGTTTATTTGTAAACTTAAATCTATTTAAGATATTAGCTTATTATATATCTAAATAAAGTACTAAGAACTATATTTTTTTTTTTATAAAATTTTTAGTTATTTGTAGTATATATTTGTCTTCTTAAAATTCTTAAAAAAATATTAATATATCTTTTATATTATTATTATATATAATATTTTTAACTTTAATTTTTTTTTTTTTTTTTCTTTTTTCTTTTTTCTTTTTTCTTTTTTCTTTTATCTTATATATTATCTATTAGTAGTTTTTAACTTTAATAAATTTTAATATTAAATATATTAAGATTTAAAGTCTTAAAATAAGCTTTTTATATTATATAATTAAGATATATATAGTTTGTAATTAAGTTTGCAACAAAATTAGAGTTTATTAATACAAATAACAAAAACAAATTTTAAAAAAAAAGCAATTAAAAAAGTAATATCTATAATATTGTTAATAGTTTTGTATATAATTAGTTAATAATAAAGATAACAAAATTTGTACTCTATAAAGAATATATTACTATCTAAAATTATATATATATTCTATATTTTTTTGCGCAATAATATTTAATTAAGAGCAAATATTTAAACTATTTGCAAACAATATATTAAATTAAGTTAAAATACTATTAATAAGCAATTAAGTTTAAAGATTCTATTAAATATTTTAACTATAACTATATAGAGAAAATCTTCTTTTAATAAGAATATATTAGCAACTATATATAATTGTAATTAATCTAATATATTAGTTAAACTATATATTATCTAAATTTCGAGATTAATTATTGTATAATTATATTACTAGAAAAATTAAATATTAAGCAAAAGTTAAATTCTATCTTATACTAGTATTACTATATTTAACTAAAAAAGTTCTATAAGCTATTTAATTACTTAATCTCGAATATAAAATATCTACTCTACTATTAATTAAATAGATTAAAGAATTAATATAGAAAAAATATATAAAATATAATAAAAAAGAGAAAATATATTCTTGTAATTATTATTAATAGATTGTTAGTTATATTAAAAACAAGAAATAAAGTTTAAGAATTATTTTTTATCTTTTTAAGAATTATTTATATTAGTTATATAAAATATATCTTTTTATTAATTTTTAAATAATTTTTTTTTTAAATTAATTGTTTAAATTAACTATTTATAATAGATTTAACTACTAGTAGAATTAATTACTAGCAAAGTTAATTGCTAGTAGAGTTAATTGTTAGTAAATATTAGAATTTTATTAATTAATTTTTTTTTTAGATTAAGATTAAGTTATATTAGAAGTAATTGCTAGCAATATTAACTACTAGTAGATACTACAATTTTAGAAATTAAAAAAAACAATAGTATTTAGAATTTAATTATATATTAAAATTAACAACTAGTAAAATTAACTTAAAGCAAATACTAGATTTTTATTACTAGTAATTTAAAAAAATAGTAGTATTTTACTCTAAACTATATATTAAGAATATTTACTAATAAGATTAACTACTAGTAAAGCTAATTACTAGCAAATACTTAAGACTAAGTTATAGCAAAATTAAGTAATAGTAGAGCTAATTACTAGCAAATACTAGAATTTTGTTTAAGATAAAATTAGTAGTATATAAGACTAAGTTATATTAGATCTAATTACTAGTAAAACTAATTGTTAGCAAACTCTAGAATTTTGTTATAAAACAAAAACTAGTATTTAAGATTAAATTATATTAGAAGTTTTTACTAATAAAATTAATTACTAGTAAAGTTTACTATTAACAAATCTAATTATTATAAAATTATAGAAAATTTATAACAAATAATTTCAAAATATAAAAAAAAAAAAAAAAAAAAAAATCTAATTAATTAATAATTATAATTATCTAATATAATAATATTATATATAATTTAAAAAAATAAAAAATTATATATTCTTTTTTAAAAAATTTTATAATAATAATTAAAAATTTAATTAAAAATTATTATTAAAATTAATATAAATAATAATAAAAGTAAAATTAATAATTTAATATAATTTAAATAATAATAATAAATAAAAAATAGAATAAGAAAAAAAATAAGAAAAAAAATTAAGTTTTTCTAAAATTAATAAAATATTAATAATATAAAATAATAATATAGTTTATAATTATATAAAAATAAATTAAATAAATATAATATAATATAATTATTAATCTTAATTTAATTTAATTTAAATTTTTATTCTTTATTCTAAGATTAAATATTAAAATAATTAGTAATTTATAATTTTATAATTTGTTTTAGAATAAATATTGCAAAAATTAAAGTTAATATTTATTTTAAATATATATTAATTAAATAATTTATTAGTAAACTTAAAAAATAGAATTATAAAAATAAGTTAAAAAAATAGAATTAATATTTTTAAAATTAAAATCTAATTAGAATTAAATTAATTATTTAAATTAATTAATTCTAAAAATTTAAAATCTAAGTTAAAAGTTAAATTTATCTAGAATAAGTTTTAATCTAAGATAGTTAATAATTGTTTAATTTTATAAATTTGATTTTAAATAATTAATTTAATTTAGATTAATTGCTAGCAAATACTAGAATTTAATTCGAAAAAATAATAGTATTTATATAAGAAAACTAAGTTTATTTCTATCTATTAGAATTAATTGTTAGCAAAGTTAATTGCTAGCAAACTATTAAATTTTATTAAGAAAAATAATAGTTATATTAAAGACTTAATTATTTTGTTGTACTAGAATTAATTGCTAGCAAAGTTGTTAACTACTAGCTAAGTTAACTACTATTAGACTCTAGAATTATAAACAGATTAAATAGAACTAGAAAGTTAAAGAAATATAGATAGATAATTGTTTAAAATTTAATTCGATTAAAACTAATTGCTAGTAAACTATAAAATTATTGTTAATAGACAAAAAAATATTAGTATTTACTTATAACAAAGATATTTTTTTTAACTAAGATTAATTGCTAGCAAAGTCTATTACTAGTAGATACTAGAATTTAATTAAAAAAATAGAAGTATTTTTTATTTTAAGAGTAAGTTTATATTAGAATTAATTGCTAGCAAATACTAGTATTTTGTTTAATTAAGAGCAAAAAAAAATAGAATTTAAGAATATAAGTTATAGCAAGATTAATTGCTAGCAAACTTTAGAATTGTAGATAAGTAGAAGATATAATAAGTAAAAGAAATATATATATATACAATTGTTTAGTAGTTAAAACAATTAGAGTTAATTGCTAGCAAACTATAGAACTTTATTAGTAGAGAAAAATAGTAATATTTTAATTAAGACTAGATTATATATTAGAGTTATTAATTGCTAGCAAAATTAATTGCTAGCAAATATTAGAACTTTGTTAATTAGAAGAAATAATAGTAGTAGTATTAAAAAATAAATTATATATTAGAGTTAATTGCTAGCAAAGACTAGAATTTTGTTAATAAAAAAATAAGAAGTATTTATAACTAAGTTACTCTTATATACTAGAGTTAACTACTAGCAAAATTAACTACTAACAAATATTAGAACTTTATTAGTTTAAAAAAATATTACTATTAAGAACTAAGTTTTATTAGAGTTAATTGTTAGCAAAGATAATTGCTAGCAAACTCGAGAATTTCGTAAATAAAAATAAATAGTAGAGTCTAAGATTTACTTATATTAGAGTCGACTACTAGCAAAGCTTATTGTTAGCAAACTCTAGAATTTTGTTAATAGAAAAAAAAGATAGTATTTAAGACCAAGTTATAGCCGAATTAATTGCTAGCAATTTCTAGAAGTTTATTAACAAAATAAAAAAAAGATAGTATTTAAGACTAAGTTAGGGTTAGAATTAATTGCTAGCAAAGTTAACTACTAACAAACGCTAGAATTTTATAATAATAATAAAACAAATATAAATAATAATATAATAGAATTATTAATATAGTATAATTTAATTAACAAGAATAAATTAACAATATTATAAAAAAGTATATAAAAAATAAAAAATAAAAAATAACAATTAAATCTATTTTAGAATAATAAATATATATAAGCAAAAAGTTATATTAATATAAAATAACAATTGTCTTATAAAATAAAATTTTACAATTAAACAAATTAAATTAAATAATAGAAATAATAGAAATAATACTATTTATAATAAAGTTAATTATTAAGAAATATAAATATTAGAAAGTTATTATCTTTTTATAAAAAATTCTTTATTTATTATTAAAAAAGATAATATATAAATAATATTAAATAATCTAATATTTGTTTTATTTAAATTAAATTAAAACAAATTTTTATTTTATATATATTAATATATATTTAATAAATTATTATAAGATATATTTTACAATTAAAATTATACTAAAGAATAGAAAAAAAAAATAAAAAAATTAGAATATAGTTTATTTTTATATAAAGAGAAATTAAAGAAATATAAAGAAATATAAATATAAATTATTGTTTATTAATTTAATATAACTAAATTTTTTAATTTTAATTCTAGAATTAAATAGATATTTAGTTTAATTTAACAATATATATAAAGCAAATTTAGTTTAGAACTAAGTATTAAAACAACTAATAATTTATAAATACTAATTTTTTTTAACAATTTTTTAGTTGTAATTAATATTTCGAAGATTTAAAGTTAATATTAATAGAAAATAAATATTAGTTAAATAATTTAGAAATATATTTTAAAATTATACTTAGAAGTATTTATTTTAAAAATAAAATAAAATTAGAATTATTAGAAGTTAAAGATTAGTTAGAATTAAACTAATTATTTTAATTAATTTATATTAAAAATTTGTAATCTAAACTAAAAGTTTAATCTAATTAGAATAGTTTTCGATCTAAGATAATTAATAATTTCTAAATTATATTAATTTAATTTAAAGCAATTAATTTAGTTTAAATTAATTGCTAGAGAGTTAATTACTAGTAGATAATAGATACTTATTAGAAATTTAAAAATAAGAAGTATTTTCTATACTAGATTATTTTATATATTAGAACTAACTACTAATAGAGTCGACTACTAATAGATATTAGAATTTTATAAAAAAAAGAAGAAATAGAAGTAATAGATAAAAGTAAGTTAGATAGCAAGATTAATTGCTAGCAGAATTAACTACTAGTAAACGCTAGAATATTATTAAAGAAAATAATAGTATTTACAATTAAGTAAGTTGTAGTTAAATTAATTGCTAGCAAAGTCGATTACTAATAAAGTTAACTATTAGCAAACTCTAGAATTAGAAATAAATCAAAAATATAGAATTTAGAAGTAATATACTTTTTGTTTAGAGATTTATTCGATTAAAGTTAATTGCTAGCAAAGTTAACTATTAGCAAAGACTAGAATTTTGCTCAAAAAATCTAATAGTATTAAAAAATCAAGTTATTTTTTAAATTAGAATTAATTGCTAGTAAAGTTAATTGCTAGCAAAGATTAAATTCTTATTAATAGAAAAAAACAGAAATAAATATTTATAAGACAAAGTTAGATAATACAATTAATTGCTATCAAAGTTAAGTACTAGTAGATTCTAACAATTATATTAGCAATACTTTGTCTAGAGTATTGCAAATTTTATATAAGAGCAAATCTTAAAGTATTGTAAAATCTAAATATTGCAATACTTTGTATTAATATTATTTAATCGAGAAATTTTAAAAAAGTTTCTCTATATATAAGATAAAATCTTTTAATTATAATAAGATTTAATTTAATTAAATTTAGTATTAAGTTTATTATTAGTTTAAATTTTTAAATAATTCTCGAATATAAATATTGCAATACTTTGTATTAATATTACTTAATCGAGAAATTTTAAAAAAGTTTCTTAATATTTAAGATAAGATTTTTTAATTATAATAAAATTTAGTTTAATTAAGTTTAATATTAACTTTGTTATTAATTTAAATTTTTAAAAGATTCTCGAATATAAATATTGCAATACTCTAACAGTAGCTTGCTATAATATTGGATTCAAAACTATTCGAAACAATCGACTGATTAACAGAGTCGACTAAGTTACTCTCGCTATTAATCTAATATTATCGACTATAATTTTACTTGTCGATTTTTGTCTGACAGATATTTCCGACTCTCGATACAATTAATTCAATCTTGTATACAATTAACAAAATATTGCTGTTGTTGCTGCTATCTGATTTGCACGTATCGAAATCGAAATCTATTGTATAGAATCTATTTTACGCAGTTGTAAAATTAAACAGTTATATTGCTTTTTGATTGATTAGATCTGTTGTTATACGTTTACGTGTCTACTACTATAGAAATCTCGAATCTTGTCTACAACAATCAATATCAACTAATTATCTACAAAGAGTATAACTACTTTGTTGCTGTTAACTCTATTAAGTATTATTTTAACTATTTGTATAAAATCAAAAACAACAAACTGTATACAGTTTTAACAAAAACAAATTTGCTAAATATTTAAAATTTTCGACAAATTGTTTAGTTTTCTGTTAATACTTTAGCTATTCTCTATTTAATTGTTAACTCGGAATTTCGATACAATATTTTTGTATACAAGTTGAATTAATCTTTTATAAACAAAAGCAAACAAACAATCGAGAAGTATCTTAACAAAAAATATATTGTTAACTATACAAAAAACAAAGTCAAGTTTGCTGCTATCGATATCGAAATTGTCTGTATGCAGTTTTTTCTCTTTTGTTTTTACTATAAAGTTTTTGCAATTTAGAAAATATTCGAAATTTCTGCAATAGCTTTCTTTTTTATCTATTTTGCAATATTAAACTATTTCTCGATATTACGACCCTAGCTCGTTACAGCCGGTATATATTCTACAGAGTAGTCTGTAGTATATAGTACAATTATCTGCATGCTCGACAACTTGACAAATAAGTATTGCTCGATACACTAGTAAACAAGTATTGCTCGATATACTAGTAGACAAGCTTGACATACTCGATAGCAAACAGAGCAAGCAGAACTTAATATATTTGACAGCAAATATAACAAACAAAAAGATTTTTTTTAGTATATATAGATCTCTTAGATACAACTCTTTTATAAATTGTGTTCAATTTATCTATTAAATTACTCTCTATTATAGATACAAACTGCAATCTCTTGTTATCAAGTAATTGCTTGTATTGTCTGAAGATATCTACAGATTTTTTTAACAGTATTAATTTACTCTGATACTCTAGTTGTCTAGATAGCAGTGTAATATTTTGAATATTCTAAAAATATCTGTATCAGATTAATATATCTCTATTTCGAGCACTAGTTTATTAGTATTATATCAATTATCGATTATAGAAGATAACAAAATTAGAATTAATAAATTCGATATTTATTATAGAAATTGTATCGATCTGAAAAACTGATTTATATAGATAAATATCTATTTTATTTTCTATTCTGTTTCAGCAAATCAGAAAACAATTTTTGTATCAATATTTCTCAAAAAAAAAGTTTAACACTGACTCAAATCAAATTTACAAAAGTATCTGAAAAACTATAACAAAAATCTCTGTACAATATTTACAAATTTCGACAATTTCAAAAAAGAGTTTCGAAGAATTTTTAAAATATTTAACAAAAAACAGATTGCAAAAAAAATAATTTAATATCTAATTTAACAAATTTCTGCAGCAAACTATATAGCTAAATTTCAGAAATATATTAATCTAATCGAGTAAAACAATATTGTACTTATAACAATATTTCGACAAGATTTTAAGAATAATCTAAAAAACAAAATTATATATAATAGAAAAATTCTCAGCAATATATTCGATTTTATCGAAATAGCTATCGATCTCGACAATAAACTGTATAAAAAAGTTATAGAAAAAAAATACAATTAATTTCGAAAAAAACAGAAATCTTCTTTAAATTAACAATCGAATATCAGTAGAAAAAATCTTGTTTTAGTCAGAAATACAGTAATTCCGACTATTGTAAATCTGTATCTATAGAACTGAATTTTACTCAACAATATAAAAAGAAAAATTCTAGAGAAAAGCAAGATAACAAATTTCAAAAAATATACTATTTATATAGCAAATCGAATTACTTTGCAAAAGATTGTTAATTACAGAATTTGATAAACTGTCGACAGATCAATACTATATTAAAAAAGATATTTGATAGTTAGAACAATATTAGAAAACAAATCGATACAAAAATAAATATTTTCGAAATTAAATCGAATAACAACTACTATCTAATAGAAAATCCAGATCAGTTATAGAAAGTTCTAGATAGAATATTATTAGACAAAATATCTGTATTTATACAGAAAATTAATCAAATATTTAATAAAGTTATAAAAACACAACAATCAGAAATGCTATATCTTTATTTAGCAACAGATTCAGACAACAAATATAGCTGAAAAAACTTTTACAAATATCTAGACAATATTACAAATTATCTTGACGCTTTAGCTAGTTTATTAAGAAAAAAAAAAAAAAACTAAACTATAAATAAATGCGAGAAAGCGCTAGAAAGCGATACTACTATAGAAAAAAATATTTTTGATAAAATTAAACAATAACTGAGCAGTATAAATCTATTCCGAGAGAAAATAGAGAAAACAAAAAAATATACAATATTCAGTTAAACAGAATACTATAACAACTTATACTAAACTTATTTAGAAGACAAAAAAGAATCTAGATAATTTTCTAGAAAACTATCTATTTTTAAACAATAGCAGAAAAAAGTTTAGCGCAAACAGACATTTAAAGCAGAAATTGCAAAACAAAAACAGAAAAAAGTTTAAATTTTTTGATAAAAAGTATATTAGAGAAATACAATATATTAGTTTAATAGCAGCAACTAAATTTAACAACACACGCATAATATTTTATTATATTAGTTAAGATTAATAGTTGTCGATTTATTGCAATAATCGATTCTGATACAATAGATAATTTTATAATCAGAGTTTTTGTTAAAAGAAAAAAATACTCTATTTAGAAGAAGTCTAATATATACAATTTAATAGTTGTAAATAGAAATCTATTATCCGACAGAAATAGAAAAATAAATAAAGAAACAAAACTACTATCGATAGCTATTTAGTAATACTACAAGAAACTAATTTTTAATATAGTAAAAATAGCTACTTACAATATTGTTCTAGAAATATTTTAATTAAAACAGTACAATTTAGAAATCGACTAAAATACACAAGTATTTAGATTTATACAATATAATTATATAATTTATATTTAATCTATATATCGATAATATTCGATAGTAAATAAAAGAACAAATCGAAAACCGATTGCAAACAACAAATTTGTATTTTTGCAAAAAAACAATCTAACAGAGTCCGACTCGATAGATACTGGCAAAAATTAGTCGAATTACAAAATCAGAATAAATAAAAGAAATTACAAATTTTTTGAAAATCTTGAACTATCTAATACAGCAAAAAAATTACTAAAATATATATTACAAATATACAATAGTTGGAAGTATCTGTTTTAAGAAAAGAAAATAGCAGAAACTCTTTTTAAATATTAATTGTAAAATTACAAAATTAGACTTAAATCAGACAAGCAGTTTATATTTGAATTTATATATATTTTATTTAAGAAAAAACTCGAAATGCTTCGCGAATATCTGACAAAAAACAAAAAAAAAATTTATTAGAAAATCTTAATTACAGACAGAATATCCGATTTTTTTTGTATTAAAAAAGAATAGAACTCTCTGTCTATATATCGATTATCGAAAACTAAACAATATTACAATTAAAAACCAATATCTACTATTTAATATTAGCAAGCTTTAGAATCGACTATTCGGAGCAAAATATTTTATTAAACTGAATTTACAAGAAATATACAATCAGATTAGAATAAAAACAAAAAAGAAATAAAAAATAGTTTTTTGTATACAATATAGATTATACAGATACACAATAATACTATTCGAATTTACAAATATTTCGACAATATATCAAAAAATAATTAATAATATACTACAACAATATCTGAATCGATTTGTTATAGTATATTTGAACAATATTATAATTTACTCGAAAATCTTAAAAAAATATATTAGTTATATTTTCAAAGTATTGAAATATCTAAATATAAAAAACTTATATTTTAAATCAAAAAAATACAAATTCTATCAAAAGAAAATTAATTTTCTTAAATTTGTTATTAAACAATATAAAGTATATATAAATTTCGAGAAGCTACAAGCAGTTAAAAAATAGAAATTATTAACAAATATTAAAAAAATATAGTTTTTTCTCGATTTTATAAACTACAACAAGAAATTTATCAAAAATTACTTAGCAAACACAATACTACTAACAAATTTTACAAAAAAGAATATATTATAAATATAAGAATCTGCAGAAGAAAAATTATTTCAGAATTTTAAACTAGAGTGTTTGAAGAAATTAGTACTAAAAATATACAATTTGCAATTATTAAACAGAATTGAAATCGACGTATTAAATCTAGCTATTAATATATATTTTAGCTAGAAATATAAAAATATATAGTATTTAGTAATATATTTCTCGAGAAAACTTTTGTCAGTCGAACAGAACTATAATATTTATAACAAAAAACTACTTGCTATAGTAGTTTTTTTAAAATTATAGAGAGTATATATAGAAGAATTATCAGAATTTACAATTTTTACAGATTATAAAAATCTTGTATATTTTACTACTATTAAGCAGCTAAACAGAAAACAAATACAATAATTAAAAAAACTAGAACAATACAAATTTAGAATATAGTATATTTCAGACAAAGATAATAGCAGAGCAGATATATTTAGCAGAAAAAATAATTATATAGAAACAAAAGAATTGTTCAATTACAATATACTTAAAATTAACAAAAACAAATTACTATTAGCAAACAAGTACAAACTAAATACTATACTACAGATACTCCGAGATAATACAGAAGAGTTTTTAATAGAAAAAGAAAAATTTCAAATATCTATCGACAAAATTAACAAATATATAAAAAAATATTATAACAAATTATTGCAAGAGTATTCAGAAATAACAAAAATTCTTTAGTTTTTATATTAGTATTGTTAGTTTCTACAGATAAGACAAACTGTCGAGATATATATTAAACAATATTTTAGCTATTAGCAGAACAAACATAATACGCACGCGAGCTATAGCAAAATTTAATATCAGAAACTATTTGAATTGCTATAGAATAAAATTACAATAGACTTTATTATCAAATTGTCGAAATCGACAGACTCAGCAACTGAAAACAGATATAATTCGATACTAATAATAGTTGATAAATTTATCAAATACTTATATATTATTGTATGCAAAGAAAAGTTTATTGCAGAATAACTGAAATATATTATATTGAATCGACTTATACAGTATTACAGTATATTCAAGAAACTAATCAGTAATAGAGACAAGCTTTTTATATCTAACTATTAGAAGATATTTCTTTTAATATTAGATACAAAATTTCGAATATTTACTGTCTATTATTCGATTATAGATAATTAGACAGAAAAAACAAATCAGAGTTTTAAATAGTATCTGAAATACTATATTAACAATATTTATAGCAATTGAATATTATTTCTATCTATAGTACAACTAGCACTTAATACAAAGATTTCGGATATTACTAAGATAACTCTATTCTTTGTTAACTATAGCAAAAAATTAAATTTTTTCGAAAAAAAGTATACGCATCTGTCTGCACAATCAGTTATCGAAAAATAGCAATATTAAAGAAAATATACAATAATATCTTAAAGATACAAGAAAGATCGATCAAGTATTAAAATAAAAAACAAAAAACAATATTTTAGTTAAAGAAAAGAGATAAAGTATATCTTTTTACAAAAAATCTCAGAACAAGAAAATTAAGCAAGAAATTGAACTATATTAAAGTCGATTTATTTTTTGTTAAAAAAACTAAAAAATCAGTCAACTACAAACTCGACTTATTCAAAAATATCAAAATATTTTCAGTATTTTATATATTATTGTTAGAATCAGCCGACTTAAGTATATCTATATAGAAAATATTTTATTATAAATTGCAGAAAAAAAATCGATTTAAGATTGAGAGAATTCTAGAACAGCAAAATTAACAGTATTTTGTAAAATAGAAAAGATATTTTACAACAAAAAATATATAGAAATTAACTAGCAATCTCGACAACTGCAATACTCTTATTCGAAAATTCTATTAACGCTCGAGAAATTGTTCAGTATAGCAAAAGAAAATTAAATAGCAGAAAATATTTTAATCAGAGTATTTGCAGCAGAACAATTTAACAACTCTGTAATATTCGACTTTTTTATATCGGACAGTAGATACTATATCTTTTGTTTTATTTTTGTATTAATTTCTTTTAGTATCTTTTTATTACAGAGCAATTGCGTAATTACAATTGTTAATACAATTTTGTTTTCTGTTATTTTAGAGAATAGATCTTTTCTGATATAATTTAAAAAAACTTACAATATATTTATACACGGTTTGCTCGCGCGAATATATTTCGAATATTTTAGATAGAATAACAAATTTTTTATAGCAATACAAGATTTATTAATATAGCAACAATATTTACAAACAAAATTAACAAATATTTTGTAACAATCTATTTCGGAGACAAGACAGATACAATTTTGATAAAAAAATATAGTATATAAGTATCTGCTTTTCGGAACAAAAAGATTTAAAAAAAAGAAATAATATTACAATTCTAGCTTGTTACAGTCAATATATATTCTACAGAGTAGTCTGTAGTATATAGTACAATTATCTGCATGCTCGACAACTTAACAGACAAATATTGCTCGATATATTAATAGACAAATATTGCTCGATATACTAGTAAACGAGCTCGATATGCTCGACAGCAAACAGAACAAACAGAGTTCGATATATTTAACAGCAAGTATAATAAGTAAAAAGATTTTTTTTAGTATATATAGATTTCTTATACACAACTCTTTTATAAATTGTGTTTAACTTATTTATCAAATTATCTTCTATTATAGATACAAGCTGCAATCTCTTGTTATCAAGTAATTGCTTGTATTGTCTAAAGATATCTACAGACTTCTTCAACAATATCAATCTATTCTGATACTCTAGTTGCCTAGATAGCAGTGTAACACTCGAATATAGATATTCTCTCCGACGCAAACTACTTGTTGTTTGCAAAATATATCAACTTTATCGATCTAAGAACGCAATATTAGATTAATAAGTAGTAGTAACTCGAGTTTTATATACAGTTTCTTCTCGACAACAAGCAATATATTCAGCAAACACTTTTATAAATTAAATTTACAAATATTTGCAATTGAGTGCAAGAACTCGAAATAGAGAAAAAGAATATTTAAAATCTAATATACGCAATATACTCGAGTAAGATATCGGAACTATTTTCTCTTCAAAATATGCTACTAACGCGCAGACAAAAAAGTCGAAACAGTTAATTATCAAGAATTTGATTAATTAGATTGTTGCTTTTAGTTTTAATATTCTGCGTATTTATACTATTTAAGAAAGTATTTCTGTCGCTATTAATCGAGTAATCGATCGCATTCTCAACTTGTTCGAGAAAAATTGTATACAAACTTATATTTTTGCGAATATTTAAAATACAAGTATTATAAGTTAATATACAACGCAATAAAGCAATCTAATCTTGTTTTTTCTAAAATTGGCAAAAAGCAACAAGAGTTGTTAGATATTAACTATTTGCTATTTTTAATTTTTTTATTTATTAAACAATATATAAAGCAAATTTAAACTCTGAAAGATTTGCTGCTAGCAATTAATATCAAGCAGTTTAGTTTGAAGAATTGCTCGCGAGAGTTTGCTGTTAAAAAAAACAAAAATTCGAAAAAAAATATTAAGTTTTTAATCGAATATGCAAAAAAGTTTATAAACAAGATCGACTGCTTATTTTTTGTCTTAATTTGCTTTAACTAATATATATCTGTTTTTATTAGTCTTGTAATCGAATTTATAGTTCTATATATTGTTAACAAAAAGAATATATAGATTCGAATTTTATATTTCTTGTTTTTTCTAAATAGATAGATTTACTGTATATAGTTCTGATTTCTGAAATACTGTTTGCAAAAGTTTTGTTAGCAGCCGAAATTGCAAATCAATATAGAACAAATATTTCGCAAATAATATATTCTATTTCTGAAAAACTCGATCTTTTTTCCGATTTCGAAATTTAGTTAATAGTAACTGCTCTGCTGAACAGCTAGCAATAACTCGATACTTTATTCGATAACTACTGTTAACAAAAATTGTATATAGATTATTTATTGCAGCGTACAGCTGAATCTGAAAATCTAATATTAGAAATTTTGTTTTTTTCTTAAATCGATCAGTCAAATTTGCAAAAAATTGCTGCTACTAAATCTGTACAAAGTATCGAACTTTGCTGTCGACAATTTAATAAACAATTCGATCGATTTGTATTCGAAAAATTGCTTTTTTAATAACTTTTGCAACAAACTATATATAGTTTAAAACTAATTGTTTAACTGCGTGTAGACAAATCTTAATCTAATAGATTGTTTTTTTCGAACTTACAGTAATATCAAACTGCTGCGCAAATCTGTTGTTAATTAGTATTTGCTAATCGATTAAAGATTTCTGTATCTAATTAGTATATTAATCTACTGAATTTTCGATTTATTTTTTTGTTGTAAGAAACTAATAAATATAACTTGATACAATTAGAAGTTTTTACGCAATTTGTATTTCTTGTATAGACTAATAGTTTTAATTATAAACTACTACAAATTCGAGTAATATATTAATATTTGCTTGATTATATACTTTTTTTTTTAGTTGTAAATTATCTGCTTGTCTGCTATCTGATTTATATTTTTTGTTTTGTATATTTTTTTCAATTCTGCACGCAGTTAATATTTAATTTGAACTTTCTGTTTTAAAATCGAGATTATATATAATCGATCGATTAGTTTAATACTTAATATAAGCAACAGAATGCGCTAGTACTCTCTATTGTTATAATAATTTGCAACTATTGCTATATTGCTATTACTATAAATCGCTGTCTTTTGTATAAAGAGATCTCAAAATTGTACAATATACAATAGAACTTCGAGCAACAATTGTTGTATATTAACAATTTCTTCGACTCGAAGCTCGATATTTTTTTTAATAGAAATAAGTTTGCAAATATATTGCAGAATTCCAATATTAAACTATACAACTGACAGATTTTGTATATTATCTCTATTAATTAAATTAGCTACAGCAACAATATAAATCTGTATACAAATATAATAGACTTTCTGCTAACTGTTTATTATTAAATTAGTTAAAACTGATATCGAAGTATTGTGCAATTGTTTGTTATTTTTGCTACTGTTAGCAGTTACAAATATCTTTTTAGTCGAAATACTTCGACTTTGTTGTTGTTAGATAAACAATACAAAATAGAGTTGTGTCTTAAAATTTATTGCAAATTCTGAAAATAATCGATAATTAAGATTGTATTTCAATAGATTTTTGATTTGTATATAGTATCTCGAAATCTAAATTAATGCAACAAGTTAATTATAATTATATACAATTATTTCGAGATTATAATTATAATATCTATCGAAAACAAAAAAACTCTTTTGTTTGTAATACTATTGTTGCTATTAAATACGCAGATTATTTTAATAATTGTTTTTCTAATTGTATTGCAACAAGATCTTTTCTGTTATTGTCGAAAATAGAATATTGTTTGCGTTTGCTACAATATTAATATTATATTGTAGCAAATATATATTGTGTTCGAACTATTGCTAATAGATATCGAGATTATTGTTATTTCCGAATTTTTAATTTTTGCGCATTTTCTATATATTGTAAATTGTTTAAATCGAATTATATTAAATAAGATCTATTTTCTGTTTACAACAAAATACTATTGTTGCAAAATTGTTGTTGTTAAAGTATTTTGTTGTATTCTCTGTTTATTTGTTTGTATAATAACAACTTTATCTTTTTTTGCAAAACAAAAAATAAAGTTTTTGCTGCATTTTATTTAATATAAATTTTTTTGTATTAGCAGCAATTGTTTCAATCTCGAGTATTGCGTACAGTAACTAGATACTATTCGAAATATCTCTCGAAAAAAAAAAAAATTAATAAAAAAAACAGCAAAGATCTATCTGCAGAATTTTCAGAAATAGAGAGTTGTGCAAAATATCTATAAAATCTGCTACATTCGAATTAAGATAATAGAAATTCGAATAGCAAAATACTTGCAATACAATTTCTATTATAGAGATCTGATTTCTAAGATATAACAGAAGATAAATATTGCATAAAATAAAAAAATATTCGGCAAATATTTAGTAATTATAGCAATATTTAATATTAATATATACTATTTTAGTGTTTGTCGAATTCTCTATATTGATATATCGAACAGTTTTGTTAATTATAGTTAAGAAATTAATTGTATTAATTGCAACAAACTATATACAATATATCTAATATTGTTGTCGATTTACTAAATAGTTTTCTGAAATTAGAGCTATTCGAGTAATTTTTTTGCACTAAATTGTTAAAATATAACTATCTATTTGCAAACTTAAATCTGTTTGAGACGTCAGCTTACTGTATATCTGAATAGAGCGCTGAAAACTATATATATTTTTTTTTTGTAAAAATTTCAATTGTCTGCAATATATATTTGTCTCTTCGAAGTTCTCGAAAAAGTATTAATATTTCTTTTATATTATTGTTATATATAGTATTTTTAATTTTAACAAACTTTTTTTTTCTGTTTTGTATATTGTTTGTCAGCAGTTTTCGACTTTAACAAGCTTCGATATTGTATATATTAAAATTCGAAATTTCGAAACAAATTTTCTATATTGTGTAGTTAAAATATATATAGTTTGCAATTAAGTCTGCAACAAAGTTAGAGTTTGTTAATACAAACAACAAAAATTTTTTTTTAAGAAAGAGTAATTAGAAAAGCAATATCTATAATATTGTCGATTAACTTGCGCGCAATTAGTTAACAGTAGAAACAATAGAATTTGCACTCTATAAAAAATATATTACTGTCTGAAATTGTATATATATTCTGTATTTTTTTGTACAGCAATATCTAATTAAAAACAAGTATTCGAATTGTTTGCAGACAATATATTGAATCGAGCTAAGTTACTATTGACAAACAATTAAGTTCAAAAATTTTGTCGAATACTTTAACTGCAATTATATAGAAAAGATCTACTTTCGACAAAAATATATCGACAACTATATATAGTTGTAACTGATCTAATATATTAGTTAAATTATATATTATCTGAATCTCGAGATCGATTGTTGTATAATTATACTGCTAAAAAAATCGAATATCAAACAGAGACTAAATTCTATCTTGAACTAATATTATTATATTTAATTGAAATTTTTTTACAAACTATTTAATTACTCGATATCGAATATAGAATGTCTGCTTTACTATTAACTAGATAGATTGAAAAATTAATATAGAAAAAATATATAAAATATAATAAGAAAGAGAAAATATATTCTTGTAATTATTGTTAATAGATTGTTAGTTATATTACAAACAAAAAACAAAGTTTAAGAATTATTTTTTATCTTTTTATATATTTTTTACGTTAGTTGTAATTCTAAATATATCTTTTTATTTTTTAAACTTTTTTAATATATAATAAAACTTAGAAGATATTTGCAACTTCTATTAATTATTCTTAATATATTTATTAGTATTCTTAATTTTGTTATTTAATATATTTAATTTTTTAATTGTTATTATTTAATATATTTAATTTTTAAATTTTTAAATTAATTAACTGTTTTAATTAATTGTTTTAATTAACTATTTATAATAGAATTAATTGCTAGTAGAGTTAACTACTAGTAGATATTAGAATTTTGTTGTTAATTAATTTTTTTTTTTAAATTAAGACTTAGTTATATTAGAAGTAATTGCTAGCGAGATTTACTGCTAGCAGACGCTAGAATTTTAGAAATTAAAAAAAAACAATAGTATTTAGAATTTAGTTATATATTAGAGTTAACTATTAGCAAAATTAACTTAGAACAGATACTAGATTTCTGTTAATTCAAAAAAATAGTAGTATTTTACTCTAAGCTATATATTAAGAATATTTGCTAATAAGATTAACTGCTAGCAGAGCTAATTGCTAGCAGATACTAGAATTTGATAAATAAAAAAAAGATATTTAAGACTAAGTTATAGCAGAATTAAGTAGTAGTAGAGTTTACTACTAGCAGACGCTAGAAGTTTGTTTAAGATAAAATTAGTAGTATATATATAATAAGACTAAGTTATATTAGAGCTAACTGCTAGCAGAGTTAACTGCTAGCAAACTCTAGAATTTTGTTGTAAAAAAAAACTAGTATTTAAGATTAAGTTATATTAGAATTAACTACTAATAAAATTAATTACTAGTAAAGTTTACTATTAACAAATCTAATTATTATAAAATTATATAAAATTTATAACAAATAATTTCAAATTATAAAAAAAAAAAAAAAAAAAAAAAAAAAACAATCTAATCGATTAATAATTATAATTATCTAATATAATAATATTATATATATTAAAAAACAAAAAAAAATTATATATTCTTTTTTAAAAAAAATTATAATAATAATTAGAAATTTGATTCTAAAAATTTAAAATCTAACAATTATACCAGCAGTACTCTGTCTAGAGTATCGCAAATTTTGTATAAGAGCAAATCTTAGAGTATTGCAAAATCTAAATGCTGCAATATTCTGCATCGATATTGTCTAATCGGAAAATTTTGAAAAAGTTTCTATATATATAAGATAAGATCTTTTGATTGTAATAAGATTTAGTTTGATCAAACTTAGTATTAACTTTATTATTAATTTAAATTCTAACAATTATATTAGCAGTATTCTGCTCAGAGTATTGCAAATTTTGTATAGAAACAAATTTTAGAGTATTACAAAATTTAAAAGCTGCAGTACTCTGGTTAGATATTGTTAAATCGGGAAATTTTGAAAAAATTTCTTGATATTTAAAATAAAATCTATTAATTGCATTTGAAGCTAGCTCAATTCGATCTAGTACTAATATACTAAAATTTATTTTGACTTAATATCTTAGCAAATATAAATATTACGATATTTTGAGTCGATATTGCTAAATCGGAAAAATTTGAAAAAATTTATTGATATTTAAGATAAAATCTTTTTTATATAACAAAAACTATTTTAATCGAGTTTAGTCTTAATTTTTCCATTTAAACTAGATACTTGTTCTATTTTGCAATTTTCAATTTTTTACTCTATATTTAATATTGATCTAATCCAAATAGAGTTTTTAGTCTTGATATTATAAAATTTCGAAACAAAAAATTGATTCGAGACTCCAAAAAAAAAAAAAAAAAAAAAAAAAAATAGTGATTTAAAATAAAAAAAAAAAAAATCCGAACTTGAAAAAAAACTGAAAAGACGTTTATATGTTTAGATATTGATAGCACTCTTATATATTTGTAAATGTTTGTTTATTAGAATCTCGAAAATAACTGCTTTTGCTAGTATTTTGCTTAATATATATTACGTTCAATACTTTTCTCGATAATAATTATAACTTTTTTCTTTATTGCAGTTTGAATAGACGTTTAATATTCTATATAATTCTATCTATTTTTGCGTATTGAATAATGTTAAATCTTGAAACAAAAATTTTGCAAAATATTTATATTGTTGCATCTTGTATAAACTAGATTTAATCGAGAAATTCAAAAAAGTTTTATAATAATTTAAATCGAAATTTCTACTTGAAATTCAACAATTATATTTGCTATAATATACTCAAAGTATCTCAAAATAAATATAAAAGTCGATTTTAGAGTATTGCAAAATTCAAAAGCTGCAGTACTTTGAGTCGATATTGCTAAATTGAGAAATTTTCGAAAACTTTTTTAATATTTAAAACAAGATTTGTTAATTATAATCGAAACTAGCTCAGTTCAATCTAGCACTAATATATTAAAATTTATTTGAATTTAATATATTATCAAATATAAATACTGCAATACTCTGAATCGATATTGTCAAATTAAGAAATTTTAAAAAAAAAATTTAATATTTAAAATAAGATTTTTTGAATACAATAAAACTTAGTTCAATTAGATCTAGTACTAATTTGATAAAATTTAGAGAAATTTTTTCGAACTGAAACAACTATCGAATGCAAATACTGCAATACTCTGAATTAATATTGCTCAATTAAGAAATTTCGTAAAAGTTTCTTTATTTTTAAGATAGAATCTTATAATTACAAAAAAATCTTAGACAATAGAATTTAGTATTAATTTAATAAAAATTTATTTAAATTTTATAATTTTCAAATATAATTGTTGCAGTACTCTGCATCAATATTGTTAAATCGAAAAATTCTTGAAAAAATTTTTGATAATAAAAATAAAATTTATTGATTACAATAAAATTTTGCTTAATCGAAACTAGTATTAATTTGATAAAATTAGTTTAGATTCTAAAAATTTCAAATATAAATATCGCAATATTTTGTAACAATATTGTTAAATCGGAATATTTTTAAAAAGTTCTTTGATATTTAAAATAATATTTAATAAATACAATAAGATTTTTCTTAATCGAGTCTAGTATTGATTTGATAAAATTAGTTTAGATTCTAAAAATTTCAAATACAAATATTGCAATATTCTGCAACAATATTGCCAAATCGGGAAATTCTTAAAAACTTTCTTGATATTTAAAATAAGATTTTATAATTGCAATAAAATATTGCTTTATCGAATTTAGTATTAATCAAAAATCAATTATTTGTTTTTTTCAAAACTTTTAATATTATAAAATACAAATACTGCAATACTCTGTAGCATTATTGTCTAATCAGAAATTTGCAAAAAGACTCTCAATATTTAAAATAAAATCTACTACTATTAATTATATCTTATGCAATTAAGTCTAGTATCAATATAATAGACTTTTTTCAATTCTGTTATTGTCTAAAAAGCAAAAATCAATTTCTCGATATTTGTTTATTTGTTGTCGAAAATTTTTTTCGACAATTGTTTTAAAATCTGTTATATATTTAGATAATTTAATTATTTTTAATCTAAAATCTTTATTTAGATTTTGATCTTGTTTTGTCAAATATGCAAATTTTGAAAATTATTATATATTGCTCAAAAGATAATTATATAATTATATTTGAAAATTAAACTTATCAAAAAATATTTGTCTTAAGCAGAATTCGAATTTACAATTTTTGTTATATATTTTGTTTGTATTTCGCGCAAAAATATTATTGCAAAAAAGCAGCTCGATACAAATTAATAATATTTTATTATTCGATTATCGAGATCGAGTCTTTTTCTTATTCTTTGTAATAAAATATATTTTTACAAAATATTTTTTAATATCTTCTAATTGTCTTCTTATTTATATTGAAATATATTTTATATTATTTATCTTTGTCTTTATCGAAATTATTATTACTCAATTTTTACTCAATATTTAATATTTAATATTGTAATTTTTGAATTTATTTATATTCGACTAATAAAAGCTATATTTTATATTGCAATAATTTTGTTTAATCAAAGTTTTTCGAGCAAATATATTTACAAAATCGATAGAAAAAATAATTTATAATAAAAATATTACTTAATCGAATATAAACTTAAGTTAATAGTTAGAAATTGCATTTAAAATATAAAAATTGAAACAAAAATCGAAAATTAAATTGTCTAATATTAATAGCAAACAATTTATTCGATTTTGTATTCGAGCTAATACAAACACAAATTCTAATTTATAATCTTGATTCTCGTAGTTGCAGTCTAAATTTTTTTGATAATATTATTTTATAAAAATTAAAAAAAAAGTAATTGCTCTCAAATATAAAAACTATATTATAATTCTACAATTCGATTATTAGTAGATATCTTAAACAAATATTTAAACAAAATATAGTTGTATATTAGATTAAATAGATAATTTTTTATACTAAATTGAGTTTTGCTATTCTATTAATTTTACTAACATTCTATATAGAAATACTTTAAATAGTTAAAATTCTAAACAATTTTGTAAATTCTAATTTGCTGATTAACTTGTTCTATATTAATATTAAAAATAATATTATTAATTGTAAAAGACAACTTTTTTTTTACATAAATATAATATCAATTTTATATTAAAGAATTTAGACTTTTGAATATACTCGATTCTATTTGTAAAAGTCTTGATATCGAATTTTGTTCGAAATTAAAATTTTAGATTATCAGAAATACAAATTCTTAAAATTGTATTAAAATATCAAAAACATAATTATTTTACTATTATGTAATTTGTTAAAATTCGAATCTTAAAAACAAATATTTTAAGTAAAAATCGAACTTACAATTTTTAGATTCGAACAGTTAACAAATTTTAACAAATAATTTATAAAACTAATTGTCGATATTAATTTGTCAAAATTGAGATCTAGTATTCTAACTACTAAACTGTTCTTAACTTGAATTTTACTATTTATATAATTTAATAATAACAAGATTATCTCTTAAATTCTAACAACTATATCAGCAGTACTCTGTTCAGAGTATTGCAAATTTTGTATAGAAACAAATTTTAGAGTATCGCAAAATCTAAATATTGCAATATTCTGTATCGATATTGTCTAACAATTATATTAGCAGTATTTTGTTCAGAATACTGCAAATTTTGTATAGAAGCAATTTTAGAGTATCGCAAAATCTAAATACTGCAATACTCTGTATCGATATTATCTAATTAAGAAATTTTGAAAAAATTTCTTGATATTTAAGATAAAATCTATCTAATTATGCAAAATCTAATTTAATTGAGTTTAATCTTAATTTTATATTAGCTTTTCAACTTTAAAAAAAACTATTTATTTTAAGAATTTCCAAACTTGTAGCTAGTCTCGATTTGAGTTTCAATTTTGATATATTAAAAATACAAATTTTGAAAACACTATATATGCTTCAAAATTAATCTTGAATATTTAAATTTTCAATATTACTATTAAAAAGAAAGTTATAGAGAACGTTAACAATTACTTTTGTATTTTCTATATAAAACAAAACAAAAACACAATTATTTACAACTGTTTGTTATTAAAGAAGATCGAGAGAGTTGCAAAGTCTATTTTATATTAAATCAAATATTATATTAAGAGATTTTTGCTCAAAATTTGTTGGAGAAATTCTAGTAAATATTGATTAAAATATTTAATATCAATACGTGTAAACGTTTTTCTATTAAACTCAACTTAGAATTAGATTAATCAAATTTATTAGAATACACTGTGCAAGCTCTCGACAAACGTTTGTTTTATAAAAATCGATAATTGCGATTTTGAATATCAATTATTCAAAATCGCAATTATACTAAAGAAGAGAGAGAGAAAGCTACAAATAATCAATTTATAGATAATGTTGACTTGCTTTATTCTTATTATAAATAAAAGAACGTTTATATATATTGATGTTAAATATATTTTCGAGATTTTGTTAGAGTTTGTTTATTATTTTCTCGAAAATATCTAATTTTTTCAAAGTTTTGTTCGATACAATTTTTGTTATATTAGAAGCTTTATTTCTCTTGATATAATTGATAATATCTACTAAATAAAATATTACTTGTCAAATCTTTGGAAGCTAACAGCTTATTTGCAAAAAAAATATTAAAGATTTTTTAGAGTTCGATTATATAATCTACAAAATATTAGAGAAAAAAAAATATAACTTAATTGTAATTTTAGATCTTATATTAGTCTAATCTAAATAAAATTGACAAGTCTAATATAGCGAAAGTGCAAAATATAAAATTGATTGTAGATTTCAGAAAATCTGTTTTTTCTCTTCTTTTCAATAAAAATATATTTATATATTTAGATATTGAAATTTTCTCCGCTAATTTGTTAATATTTATCTATTATTTTCTCGGAGATAATTGATTTTTTCAGTATTTGATTCGATACAATTGATATTGTATTGTCAAATTATAATAGTCTATATATATATTATATTTTGTTAATAGAACAGCAACTTTTGCTATAGCTGTTATAGCGCCGATATTTCTGTCAATCTCGATTATTTGTTATTCGCCGAAACAGATAGTAAAAAAAAAAGAGAGAAAAAATTTCGAATAAAAAATTTATAAATAATAATTATCTACTTCAATTTACAGCGTAAATAAAAAAACGTTTATATATATTGGCGTTAAACGCATCTTCGAAACTTTGTTAGAGATTGTCTATTATTTTTTCGAAAATATCTAATTTTTTTAAAGTTTTGTCCGATACAATATTTGCTATATTGAGAGTTTTATCTATTCTGACGCAATTAATAGTATATATTGAATAAAGTGTTACTTGTTAAATCTCTGGAAGACAACAACTTATCTGCAAAAAAAATATTAAAAATTGCTTACTCGACTATTTGTTGTTTGCCGAAACAAATAATAGAGAAAAAAAAAAGAAAAAGTTTTGATTATTCAATTTATAGATAGTAACAATCTATATCAATCTACAACATAAATAAAAAAACGTTTATACGTATTAACGTTGGATATATCTCTTAGATTTTATTAGAGATTGTTATACAAATTGCCGAAAATATATATAAATAAATCAATTTTTATTTAATACAATTATAATATTAAAAGAATATATTGTGCAAGCTTTCGACAAGCGCTTGCTTTATAAAGATCGATAATTGCAATCTTAAATATCAATTATTCAAGATCGCAATTATATTAAAAAAGAGAGAGAAAGTTGTAGACAATCAATTTATAGATAATTCTAGCTTGTTTTGTTCTTATTATAAATAAAAAGACGTTTATATATATTGACGTTGAATATATTTTCGAGATTTTATTAGAAATTATATTCTAAATTATTGAAAATACTATTTTGTATATACGAAGCAGACTTTTAGTCTAGATATATTTTTCTATATCGATTATCTATTGTCTGTCGAAACAGATAATAAAGAAAAGAAAAAGAAAGAGTTTCGATTAATTAATTTATAGATAGTAACAATCTACTGCAATTTACAACAAAAATAAAAAGACGTTTATATATATTGATGTTAAACGTATTTTCGAGAATTTGTTAGAATTTGTCTATTATTTTTTCGAAAATATCTAATTTTTTCAAAGTTTTGCCCGATACAATATTTGCTACGCTAGAAGTTTTATTTCTTCTGACGTAATAATATATACTGCATAAAATGCTACTTGTTAAGTCTTCAAAAGACAGCAATTTATTGATCTCGATTATTTATTGTCTGTCGAAACAGATAATAAAGAAAAGAGAGAGAAAAAGCTTCGATTAATTAATTTATAGATAGTAACAATCTATCGCAATTTACAGCGTAAATAAAAAGATATTTATATGTATTAATTTTGAATATATTTTCGAGAATTTGTTAGAGTCTATTTATTATTTTTCCAAAAATATCTAATTTTTTCAAAATTTTGCTCGATACAATATTTGCTACGCTAGAAGTTTTATTTTTTTTAATACAATTGATAGCATATACTGTATAGAGTGCTACTTATCTAGTCTCTAGAAAATAGCAATCTATCTGCAAAAAAAATATTAAATATTTTTTGCGTTTTAATCTTAATTATCCGTTATTTGTCGGAACAAATAATAAAGAAAAAAAAAAGAAAAAATTTTGATTAACTTATTTATAGATAACAGAAATCTACGTCAATCTATTTAGAGTTAGAACTTAGAACTATAAATATTAATATTAAATATATCTCCGAAATTTTCTTCGAATTTATCTATTATTTTCTCGAAAATAACTAGTTTTTTCAATATTTGATTCGATACAATTTATGTTGCGCTATTGTAATTGTAGACAACTTTTGTCTCAATTGTTATTCGAACAGATATTTAATGTTCCGTATAATTCTATCTGTCTTTGCGTATTTGATAATGCAAAAAGCAGATATTAGAGTATTGCAATATATTTATACTGAAATATTCTATATTAATATCGCTTAATTGAGAAATTTAGACATTATTTTGTAATAATTAAGATAAGATACTTTTATTTAGATTAGAATTAACTCAATCGAATTTTGCGTTATTTTTATATAGTTAGAAAAGCTAGAATATAATACAAAATCTTAAAGTTGCAATACTTTCTATAGATATTGTTTAATCGAGAAATTTAAAAAAAGTTTCTCGATATTTAAGAGCAAATCTTTCAATTGCAATCAGAACTAGTTTAATTAGACTCAATATTAATTTAATATATTTTGATTTCTTAAAGTCTTACAATAATATATAATTAAAATACTTTAATACTTTTTATTAATATTGTCTAATTAAGAAATAAACAAAAAGATTTCAAGTAATCTGAAAACAATTTTTCTAACAAAATAGAAATTAACTCGATCGAGCTTAGAATTAATTTTATAACTAAAATTTAGTATTTCTAATATATTGCAATATCTAGTTGTAAATTCAAGTTCTATAGTAGTCTAAATTGAATAGAATCTCTAATCTTAATATTATTCAAGTAAAGATAAAAAAAATTATTTTGAATTATATTTTTTGTTTTTTTTCGATAAGAAAAAGTTTAAATATTTCGATATCGAAATTTTCTCTACTTATTTGTTAGTCTAAACTATTTTTTTTTGAAAATAAATAATTTTTCTAGTATTTAGTTCGATAAAGTTTTCGATTATTTCAAAACTCAAGTTAATATATAATATATTTGCAAAAATATATAGATTGACTAAGTTTGTATTTTCTCTATATAATTTAATAGTAAAGTTATATAAATTGTATTCTATTTTTTACTCAGAATCAACATTTATGTTTATATATAAAAGCTCAAGAAACAGATATTTTGCTTGAATAAAATATAGAAATGTTTTGTTTAATACAACTTATATAATATTAAAAGTTCTAATATTCAATTTAAATCTATTTATCTTTATATAATTGATAACGCTTGTTGAATAAAATATTATTTGTTAAGTTTTTGAAGAATAAGAATTTATCTAATATAAAAAACATTAAAAATCTTTAATATTTCGATCGAGTTATATTGTTGTAATCTCAAATTTTTTAGTTCAAGAATCTCAAGTAATTATTTTTATAGAAAA